>Ga0306912_1000717_pt1:0-15000 | contig 18066 bp, 17 predicted proteins | sample AntRauFillE10628_FD_190443 | JGI IMG/M metagenome (GOLD analysis project Ga0306912, IMG submission 190443) | Saline lake microbial communities from Rauer Islands, Antarctica - Metagenome Filla E10 #628 (v2) (version 2) | ecosystem: Environmental > Aquatic > Non-marine Saline and Alkaline... | reverse complement strand
ACATTACACCATCTACCTGTCGCTGATCCTCTAAAAAGAGCTTTAGCACGTTTTGCGTCTCGTCCACCCAAACCTCTGCACTCCGCTCCACTTCGAGACCGCTAACCTCGCCGATCACATGCGTGACGGATACCCCCGACGGGCCCGTGCTGACAATACGGCGGAAGCCCTCGGTCGCCTCACCAAGCACCAAGTCATAATCGTAATTCACCCGTGGGCCGCCCTCTGCCAGTCGGAAGGCACCCCCTTCCAGCAGAAGCGTATACCGATACAGATCATCCTCAGATAACGCTCTCACCGTAGATTCGCCTTTTGCTTGCGTCGTACGCACCTGACTCGCCCCACCAGCGGCTACGAAAACAACCTCAACGGCCTCGTCGCGCACCTTTTTCCGGATCATCTCCGGAGCACGCATACTGAGTGCCATTTCGTAATTCCGACCGTCTTCGATGTAGCTACAATGCAGGGTCATTCCGGTAACCTCCTTAAGTCCGCTGGCTTGGCGGTGCCGCCATAAAAGCCCTGCCAGTTCGCCTTCCGGCTCCTCTTCTTCTTGCTCAATCGTGGCGGGCCGGGCCTCTGAAGGCTGCGGACCGTTGTTGTCGCTGTGGCTGCTGTTTCGCAGGAGCGCATAAGCCACCACAAAGAAAACGGCAGGAACTAGTAAAACAAATAGTAAGAATTTGTAAAACCGCGTTCTCCGAACCCGATAGCCAAGTAAACGGAGATGCTTCGAAGCACGTTTTTTCCTAGAACTCATCTTCGGCTCAATCGTAATTCAAAAGGCCCCTGTTCGAAGGGACATTTTTAAAAGGCACATAAAGAATCCTTCGATAACTCTGATTACTAACTCGCTGCATCATGATGCAAAATTAGGTAATTCGAACACCCGGAAGGTCAAGGTTAATACTCCTTGGCGTCAGCTAGCCTAGCCCGCTTTTATTAACTGAGCCTAATGAATCGATTGAGTCAGTGCCTCGGCAAAGACGACCTCAATCGCTTCGTAATCTTCCTCGCCAACAGAGATCCGGATGAGTTCCGGGTCGATTCCGGCTGAGGCCAATTGGGCCCTACCCTCCTCTGTCGTCACAAGATCGTAGTGCGCGAGATACATAAACGGACAGAGCAGCGTAAAACGCGTCCCGAAGCTCGGGCCTTTCATGACGCATACTGCGTCATAAAACTTTTCCATGTCACCCGAAAGCTCGATCGTGATGACGACCCCGACTGGCCCGTCGCCCCGGGCAACCTCATCGATATGCTCCGAGCACCCTGCACAGTAAATTTTCTTCACTGCCGGATGCTCGCGCAGAAAGGCGCAGAGTCGGGCGGCGTTCGCATTCATTTTCCTGATCACCTTTGGCGCCGTCTCCATCTCATGTGCGAGACGTGCCAAATCCCGCGCGTAAAGGGGGAGATAGAAACTGGAAGTTCTTAAAATCAGATCGCCATAAAAAATCGATTTTGGATTCACGGCCAACGCCCCGACCATAACATCACCCTCAATCGCAGCATACTTAGTCAAGCTGGTCACCAGCAGATCGGCCCAGGGCAGAACATCGACATTGTAGATCGATGCGATGGTCGGATCGACCACCATGACACCACCTTGTTCGCGCACCGCTTCAGCAATACGACGCAGTTCACAAATACGAATGAGCGGATTGGACGGGCACTCAACCACCACCGCTGCTAGCTTATCGCCCAACTCGCGGATCCTCGCCAGGAGCGCATCCAGATCAAACACATCGTAGATACTCTCCAGGCTCTCATCTTCACTGAGGAACTCCTTCAGTACACAGCCCGAATCGAGGTAGAGCCAGCCCAGCTGAATCCAAGCGGTCCGCCGGCGACTCTGCTGCAGTTCCTGCACCGCCCGAAAACCGGCATAAAAGGCATTCATCCCCGAGGCGCATACCAGCACGTCCGATTCCCGGCAACCGATCAATTCCGCCAGATCCTTCTGCACCTCGCTCAACGCATGCCCCTTGAAAGCGGCTTCCTTAAACCGCGACGCCTGCAGCCCATGCTCGATCAATAAATCCTCAGCTTGGCGCGAGGAGATGCCACAGCCGGTATGTTGCACAAATTTCCTCAGGCCATATGACCGCGCCGCATCGGACGCATCGCAGAAAACTAAATAGAGCGATGCCTCGACTTGCACCTTTTCAAAGCCCCCGCCGAGCCAGCCGAGCAAATCATCCGCCGAACGCCGACTGGGAATCAGAACAGCAGTTCGAGCCGGCAGTCCTTCCCGCTCGAAATAAAAATCGACCAAGTTCTGCACAAATTCATGCACGATAAAGCGCGGATAGCCCGATTTTAGCGCATCGAGCACCCGGCGTTCCTTCTCCTCGTAACCACGCACGTCAGCCATGGTCGGCAAGCTGCTGATCACAGCATGCGGATTATCCGGGCACCGAGCACCCAGAGGGAAATGTCGAAGCGATGTCATATAACCAAAAGACCCATTTCTTTACAGACGGCACAAAACATGCAAGCTAGTAGTCCTAATTAGTATGGACTACGACCGTCGCCAGTTTACAAAAAAGGCGCTTCTCGCCGGAGCGGCCTGCGCCAGCTGGGCTAGTCCGCTTTTTGCTGCTGGCGGTTCGATGCATGTCGTGCAAACCGGCGATACGCTCTCTGGGATCTCCAAGCGCTATGGTGTCAGCACCTCCGCCCTGCGCCAAGCCAACAGTCTATCCGGCGACCTGATCCGGACCGGACAAAAGCTGAGCATACCTGGCGAAGGGGGATCTTCTTCCGGGAAGGTAGCGTCCACCACCTCTCATATTGTTCAAGCCGGCGACACTCTCAGCGGAATTGCAATTCGATACGGCGTCACCGTCGGCCAGATCAAAGGGGATAACGGGCTGCGTAGCGATGTCATCCGCATCGACCAAAAGCTCGCGATCTCCAGCGGCAGCCAAAGCGGCAGTGACTACCTTGCGGGCGTGCGGGCCGCAACAGCCCGCATTAATGTCCGCCGCGATAATTGGAAGCGTATCGTGGTGCACCACAGTGCCATCAAATACGGCAACGCGGCAAAATACGATGCCGCCCACCGGCGACGTGGCATGCAGAACGGGCTGGCCTACCACTTTCTCATCGGCAACGGGATCGACTCCGGCGACGGCGAAATCGAGATTGGCCCACGTTGGCACAAGCAACTTCTTGGCGGCCACGTAAAAAGCTATCGGATCAACCTGACGGCGATCGGCATTTGTCTGGTCGGGAACTTTGAGGAGACCCATCCCAGCCGCCGCCAATTGGAAGCCTTCACCCAGCTCATGGACTGGCTGCGCGGCGGGGTATTGCCCAAGGCCAAAAGATTCGCCGGCCACCGGGAGCTCAAAGGCGAGCACACCATCTGCCCCGGTAAGAACTTTCCGCTGGCTGCCATGCACGCGCGGTATGACTGAGCCCCACCCCCATCAATCATTACTCAGCGTATAGCGGATCGGGCCGACATACGTCCCCACCAGGTTCTGCTTCACGTGGTAGAGTTCTAGGCCCGCAAGCGAATCCCCCGCCAATGCCATGTCTTGAAAACTGACTTCAAAGACGCCTGCAGTGAGCAGGCCCATAGCAGTGGAAGCATTCCCGCGACCACGACGGCCCATGACCACCCGTCCTGTCGTAGGATCGCGCAGGACCAGAAAGCCTCGATCCAGATTTCTCCCCAGCTCCTGGCCCAGCTCGCCGATACCTATAAAATTAAACTCTAGAACGAGATTTTTGGACTGTTGGTCGACCGCCCTCAAGCGTAGCCGCGTCTCTCCAAGGTCGATCTTGGCCTCAGCGCCTAAAGGAAGCCTCACTTTCTCCGGGCTGTAGAAACGCGTCGCAACAATCGTGGTAAATTCGTCTGTCGGCTCCACTTTGTCCACTTGCACGAGCGGGCTGGAGAAGAGCGGCTCGTAGCTGCCTCGATACTGCACCCGGTTGACCGCTTCAGCATCGGGAAAAAGCGTGCGCAGATAGTCGTCTTCGTATGCGGCTTGGTTGTGCGAGCTCAATCTCCTCTCTGCTCGTGGCCGCAGCCAGCGGCCCTCCGAATCGTAGCTCCGCACCGATTCGATCTGTGTGAGCCAGCCATCGGGCAGACCATTCCATTGGCACAAGGCCTTCAAACCATAGTCGCTCCCAGTCGCCCCCTCACGCCATAATTGCATCGTCTCTTCGACATCTTGACTACGACTCCCGGGGAAAGGTCGATCCGTCCGCGTAAACATTAAACGCCCCACCTCCAACTCCGCCCCCTCGGGCAGAGTCATGGTGGACTCAGGCACAGGCACCGAGACCGGAGCAGGTATTTTCCCAGCGATCAAGACTAACGCAAGCACTCCGGCGCAGACCCCACGATACCGCCAGCGGTTGCTCGGATGATGCATCTGCCACCAATAAGCAGCCACACTTACGAGCAATCCAAAGCCAACCAAAACATCACTCAAATACGGGATCGCGGTAAACGAATAAAACAGGCGCTCCACCGGCATGATCACGCCCAATACCAAAACTATAACAAACCCCAGAAGCATTAAGGCAAAAGGCGCCCCAAAGATTGCGAGTATCCCCTGCCCCGCATCTTTAGTCACACTGCCCGCCATGATCGAACCAAATCCGAGTAAAAGCGCCACGATCAAGATCGACTCCATCCCATTGAGAGCACCACTCCAACCACCCGGAAAAATAGCTCCGATGATCGCGCACTGAATGACCTGGGGCAACGCACTTATAAAAATCCAGAACAGCAGTTTTGCCGCCATCAAATGCCCAGGTCGGATCGGGCGCGTCAGCCAATAGCTACGCGCACTTTGTAGATTCTCCTTCTGCACGCACTTAATGATCAGCAGCATTTGAAAAAGCGCCTGAATTAAAAAACCAAGCATGATCCCGTATTGGAGAAAATCCCAATATCCCACATCCCAGCCGAACGGCATCCGCAACCCCAGTAGTAAGCAAGGTATGAGTGCAAGGAATCCGAACCAGACGAAGAGCCAACGGCGGAGATAGAGTAAGTCGTTCTTAAATATATGTAGGATCATCGTTCGGCCCATTCTATGGATTGTTCAGTGACCAGTGAAAAATCCTCGATCACAACATCCACTTCGGTCGAACCGAGGTATTGCGGCTGAATATGTATAATCTCGAGCGCCTCCGGATCGGATAAATCTGGGAGGTCCGGAGGATAGCCATTTTCAAAGCGGTATCTCAGTCTCGATTTCATCAACTGAAAGCCATGCAATAATGTGGTGTAACTATACCCGCCACCCGCTTGGAAGCCACGCTGCCCTGTCTCTGGACTGTAGAGCATCCAGTCAGACCAACGCTCTTCCATCGGCCTCGCCCAACGCTTAGCCGCCCGACATTTTTGTATGTGCACCGTCAGTTCATTACCAAATGTCTCAAAGCCCATCAAACGGTGATCCGTTAGCTTCCCAGGAGAAGGCTCCATAGAATCCAATGGCAGCCTATCAATCGCATGCGTGAAGAGATCCACTCGAACGCGCATTTCCAAGAGCCCCGGCGTCGTCTTGTATCGTTCATACTCCGAAGTCCATGCGCCAAAAAGTAAGATTGAATCTTCTCCTTTATTCTCACGTAAAAATTGAAGCTCCTTTTCCCGTGGCGTGCCAAGCAATGCATTCAACCCCGCAGTGGTGGGTCGCGGAGCTATCAGCATACTGATGGGATCCCCGATCAAAAACGTCCCGGCAGGCCGGTCATAGACGATGACCTCACCGCCCGACGCCATCCAGCGGGCTTCAAGCAAGCGAGCCGAATAAGCTAGTTCCGGATTCAAACCTTTAATCTCAAATTGCCCCGCTATGAACCAATAAGCTTCCTCGGTGCTATCCCAATAAGGAGGCTCCACCCGGGGACCCTTCATGAAATTTCCGCCACTACTAACACCTTGAGTCAGGTAACTAGCCAAGCCTGAACCACGCTCGGCAACAAAACTTAAATCTTCCTCGTTAAAGATTTCGTCGGGAATCGGATGGCGCACTGCCTCGTCATCGATGCGAAAATTAATCGGATGCCAGGCCAGCGCCTGCAACACACAGTAGCCCCAAAAAGTCGCGAAAAACCACCGGCAACGCGAAAAATCAAAAAACCACAGAGCGCGAAGTGAACTCACGCCATGACCTTTCCACGCTGCCGCCGGGTCACTGCGATAAAGATCTCTTTCAGGCTCATGGCTCGGTCCTCCATGGTTGAGAGCGCACCCAGCTGAGCTAAGTCCGCACGGCAACGCGCCGCCTCGAAAGTTTCATCTACAAAGCGCCGCTCCGAGCCCTCACACTCGATAGCGCTCCAATTATCAGGTGCCGCGCTTACCGCGCAGTGCCCCTCAAATCGAGCCGTCACACGGCGGTAGCGCTGCTGCAACGTTTCAAGCGATTCGCTAAAGTGCATCCGCCCGCCCGCTATAATCCCCGCGTGATCGGCCAGCCTCTCCACGTCATCGACATCGTGCGAAGCCAGAATCACTGTCCAATCGCCCTCACCCACCAGTTCCAGCAAGCCACTCGACAGCTCTTCTCGGACCAAAGGATCGAGTCCAGAAAATGGCTCGTCCAAAATGAGAAGTTCCGGCCGGTAAGCCATCGATGCCAACAACCGCAGCTTCATTTGCTCACCCCGGCTCATGTGCTCAATCTTGCGCTCCATCGGTACCTCTAAAGTGCGCTGGAGTTTCTTTTGAAAATCTACATCCCATCGGGGATAAAAACGTCGCAGAAACTCAATCATCTGCGCCCCCTTCATCCAGTCGGGCAGCTCCTGCGGCTCGGCCACGTAGCCTATCTTTTGAAAGTCGGACGCCTGAAGATTAGTCGACAACTTACCCAGCACGACCGCTTCGCCACTCGTCGGTTGCAGGCTGTTGATCAGCATCGCAAGCGTCGTCGATTTGCCCGCCCCGTTCGCTCCGAGAAAGGCGTAGATTGAGCGACGCGGCACAGAAAGGTCAAGCGAGCGGACTGCTTCCAGCCGTCCATAGTGTAGAGAAAGTTTGCGAGTGTGAATAGCGAGATCAGTCATAGCATGTTTAGGGGTTAAGATTTTTCCAAGTTTTGCGCAGCCGCGCTTCCAGTTGCTCCAAAGTCAGTCCGAGACGCTTCGCTTCGATCGCTAATGTCTCCACCGGTTCATCCAAAATCGCAGCCGTTTCGCCCGCCGAGAGTTTGACCTGAGCCCGCACCCGCGTGCCAATGCCCGGCTCGATTTCGAGGATGCCTGCCTGCGTCAGCTGCGTGACCGCTTTCTGCGCTGTATTCGGATTGATCCGCAACTCGCGGCTCAATGCCCGCACCGACGGGAAAGCGTCGCCCGGCAGCAAACGTCCCTGCGCGACCGCCTTCTTCACCGCATACACGAGCTGCTCGGAAACCGGCTTACCTGGCTGATGTTGGACTTCAAAAGGGAGCACTAGGTGTATTAGTTAGCATAGGACACCACGCGTCAACTGAAAACTTCTGATTGTTCTAAAATTCAGATTTGTTGGCCCAGTAGGTGCCATGGCCTGACATTAATCTCGGATCGCCTACCAGTCCAATTGCCGCCATAGCATAGGGTAGCCGAGTCACTGGTGCTCTTGGCGAGCGAATTCCACTTTTGTAATGTATTAAACCAAGAAGTGTTCAGGGTTTCGCCGGATTTGATTTCGATTGGTTGAAGTTGGCGGCCATGGTCTAGAAGCAGGTCGATCTCCAGCCCGGCGTTATCACGCCAAAAAAAGAGCGGCGTATCGGTGCCTTTATTTAATTTGGATTTAAGAACATCCGCGATAACCAGATTTTCAAATAGGTTGCCACGAAGCGGGTGAGTGCTGATTTGGTCTAGTTCTTGGATACTAATGAGACGACACGCGAGAGCCACATCGTAGAAATAGAGCTTGGGCGTTTTGACCAAGCGCTTACGGAAGTTCGTTGAGTGCGGCTGGAGGGTGAAGCATATGTAGGATGCTTGTAATACACTCAGCCAAGATTTTGCTGTGGGGACTGTGATGGAGCAGTCGCTCGCGAGGCGGCTAAGATTTAGCAGGCACCCCACATTACCAGCGCAAAGCGAAATGAAGCGCAGGAAGCGATCCCTGTTTTTTATTTCTATGAGTTGTCGAATGTCTTTTTCGATGTAGGTCTCGATATAGGCATTTAACCATCTTCGTGGGCTGCTCCCCCGAGCGAGAATCCGGGGGTAGAATCCGTTAAACAAATTGTGATCAATGGATTTAGTAAATAAGCCTGCGGTCTTCAGTTCCGAAATCGAAAAGGGGAGGAGCGATAAACTGCCGACCCTGCCTGCCAGGCTTTGTGAGATCGCTCGATTAGGGTGAAATTGCGAGGAGCCGGTTAAGATATATAGGCCATTGCGCCCATCTTGATCAACGATGCCTTGTAGATAGTTAAAGAGCGATGGGCAGCGTTGAGCCTCATCGAGAATGGCTCCATCTTCGAATTGCCCAAGAAATCCGCGCGGGTCTTCCTGAGCGAATTGATACTGATCCAAGTCTTCTAGGTTTATGTAGGGCTTGCTTTTGAACAACTCACGGACAAGGGTCGTCTTGCCTGATTGCCGTGGTCCCGTCAGTGCAACAATCGGAAATTCATTTGCCAAAACAGGAAGAAGTTTGGCTGCGTCTCGCTCTATCATGCAGACAGTGCTTCGAGCGTTAATCTAAAGTCCAACTTTAAATTTGCATGATTCGTAACGTGGAACGCTTTCGCTTTTCTCTGAAAAAACTCAGCCTTTGCTAAGTTTGGCTGGGACCGATGCCTTTATCTCAAAGGCGAGAATCTGCGCCCCTTTGACCATAAGTAAATCAAACTCAGCTCCGTTTGGAGTCCGATAGAAGTAAGGTTCCCAGTCCGGGAGCATGGCCACGATTTGTTCAATGACAAAGCCCGCCGAACTCATCCCCCGAGAGGGATGACCTTGCAGCGTGTCCAAATCCTGAATATTTAATAACTGATGCAGAATGCCACTGTCGTGCAAATATACCTTTGCCCATTTTGTTAGGCGTTTACCCACGTTTTTATAATAAGGATTCCGGCTAACAATAGGCAGGTCGTCACAGCCAACGACAGGCTCAGGCCGGGAGATTGTCGCTGCTACCAACGTGGCAATACCACCACTGCCTCGACACCCGCGCACTCCTCGCGATTTCCAATCGTCAAACTGCCGCGATGCAGCTCAATCGCTTCGCGGGCGAAACATAAGCCCAGCCCCGAGCTCTTCTGCTCCGACCCCGGGCGTGGCAATGAGTAGAAGCGGTCAAAGATGCGCTCGACCGCGAAGTCCGGAATCCCCGCGCCTTCGTCGGTCACAGTAACGACAACAGAATCCTTCTCTGAAACCGCAGAAATCTCAACCTTTCCCCTTTTCGGAGAGAAATCGATCGCATTTTGCAGCAAATTATTCAGCGCCGTTTCCAGTAGAAACTCCTCCCCCTTTACAATAATGTCATCCGCTACCTCTACCGAAAAAGTTACCCCTTTGCCCAGCAAGTTCGATTGGTGCTGATTCACCACACGACGAATCAGCGAATCCACCGACACCTCCGTCGGCGCACCCAGCTCCGTCCGACTTTCCAGCGAGGCCAAAGCCAACAGTTGATCGACCAAATTCTGCAAACGCAGCGATTCCGATTTAATATTGCCTAAAAACTGCACGCGCTTCGCTTCGGGCAAATGCTCATGCAACAACTCCGACGCAGCTCGAATCCCCGCAATCGGTGACTTCATCTCATGGGTCAACGACTGCACGTAGGACTCCACGTATTTGCGATTCTCCAAAGCCTCCCGCATCGCCTCCGTCGTTTCCGCCAAAATACGCAGATGGTGACCGGGCATCTGCGGCGCGGACGGACGCTCGCCTTTCGCCACGGCTGCCGCGTAGTCCGTCAAGCGGCGCAGCGGATACGTAACCCACTTCGAGAGTAGCCAACCGAGCAGTAAAACCGTTCCCACCGCGACTAAGCCCAAGGTAATAAAACGCCGCTTCGTTTCGATGATAAACAGTAACATACTGCGCTGCGGCTTATAGACCGAGAGCACACCAATAATCTCGTCGCCGTGCATGATCGGCGCACCGACATACATGACCGACGAGGTCGCGTCCTCTTCATCCGTGCGCGACGAACGGGCGCCGTATTGGCCCGCCAATGTTTTAGAAACGTCGTTGTAGATGCTAAAGTCCTCCCCCACCTCGGCGGCCTCGCCCGAATCATAAACGATCCGCCCCGAAGTATCTGTAATGTAAAAATCCATCAGGACTTTGTCCTTCATTAGATTATAGATTTTGGCATTCAACGACTTCGCCTTAACCGCATCCATGCCGCGCTGCCAAGATTCAGGCGCGAGCAGCTCTGCTTCCGATTGATTCGACAGCAACGCTGCTAAGATCTCAGCCATATCCACCATGGGCTCCTCCGTCGCTTCCAGATACTGCCGCTCGACACGATCCAAAATCGGATTGAGCAAGATCACAAACCCCGCCAAAGCCATCAGCCCCAGGCTAATCAATATACGGCTTGTTAGACTCACCAATTCTCCCTCATCGAATAGCCAATCCCGCGATGCGTCACGATGGGGTCGATCTCCGCGCGGTGAGCCCTCAGCTTCGCCCGCACGCTTTTGATATGGGTATCGACGGTGCGCTCCATTGAAGCATCCGGTTCTTCCCACGCTTGATCCATCAACTGTGCCCGCGAATAAACACGCCCCGGCTTTTCAACCAGCGCGGCCAACAAGCGAAACTCATAGCGCGAGAGAACCAAGGCCTGCCCGAAATAGTGAATCACCCAGCGTTCGTAATCGATTTGAAAAGGTATCTCGGTGGCGACGAGACTCACCGCGGTTTCGACCGACGCACGATTCAGTTGTGCCCGCCGAATATTCGCCCGCACCCGAGCCGAAAGTTCACGCGGGCTAAATGGCTTCGTCACGTAATCGTCTGCCCCCAGCTCCAGGCCGACCACTCGATCGACCTCGGAGGCACGCGCCGTAAGAAAGATGACCGGCACTTCGCTAAATTGTCGCAAGTCGCGGCACACATCAAAGCCACTCCGATCCGGCAGCCCCACATCTAAGATGACCAACGCAAAGTTCGTCACCTTTGCCTTGACCAAAGCCGCCACCCCCGAGGCCGTCCACTCCACCGCAAAGCCCTCCGACTCTAGCGCATAGACGATGCTGTCGCGAATCGAAGGTTCATCTTCGACCACGAGGACGCGGGCTAAATTTTCAGAGGGGGAGGTCATGGGATTTGCAGGTCAGGCCAAGCCATACATTTCAATGATCAGCCTTCGCAGTTTTTCCGCATTCACTTCATTTAATCACAGGATTTAAATCCACCCAATAGATCGAGTAGCGCTCAATTTTCATATTCGATGCCATCCTCCGCTACGGCCTCCCATTCAGAGAAATCTGATGCCTCTTGTGCCATTTGTTCGTAAGTCGCTGCCCAACTCAATTTACCATCCGAGTGGCGGCGCAAAATAACCGCGTCAGGCGTCGTTTCGATTTCGATCTGATCCTCGATTTGATAGCGTTGAAGCAATTGCTTACTCAAACGAATCCCTTGCGAGTTTCCAATTTCAGGAAGCTGCACTGTCGTTTTCATAGGTGCTTACGGTAATTACGGAATGCACTTAGTCAAACTCCAATTGGCGACACCTTAAGCTCAAAGACTTATGAGTAAGATGCTTTCCATTATGCTTGTGGGGCTGAAGGAAGCACCGGTGGTTGCACATCTCGGCGGTGCTTCCGCGAAACAAACACCTCCGACCAGTTCATCTTGGCAGTCGCACGCATCAGAATTGCCAGCGTCAGCACCGCCCCGATCGCAATCGTCAAACCACTCAGGCCATCAAAGAAGAAGCTGTAGCTGAATAGCACCATGTAAGCGAACTGCGCGGGCAGCGCGATGCGAGTGAGCTGCCGCCCACCCACTGCATGCAAGTAGCCACCGACCAGCCCGAGGGAAACGGCTGCCGAGAGAAAGAAGCATAAATGAATCGGCATCAGATCGACGGTATAGGCGAAGAGTAACTGGAAGGCAAAACACCCCGCCGATAAAAAGAAATAATTCATCGGGTGCAGATTGATCCCTGTGACCGCTCCAAAGATGAGCAGCACCGCGAAGAAAAATAGCAGCGAGACTGGCGCGAAGAAACTGATCCGACTCGCGATGGGCCCGGGGTTTAAGACCTTGGGCATATCCATCCCGATGGACTGCGCACCAATCACATCCGGATAGTCCCATACGAAATCCCAGCCGCCGTCTTTCACCTGGCTGCGATCCGTGGGCGAGGCGGTGCCTCCGGGGAAATTAATTGATTCGAAATCCGTCTCCATACTCAGCTTGAAGTTCTGCACGCGCGAAGCGCCATTGAGATCGTAATCCCAGCGATTGAGGCCGCGCGCATGATAAGCGACTCGGAGCGGCGCGGCGCTATTTGCGGGAATGACCACCGCTTGCGTGATCGTGCTGTCACGCAGCACGGGCTCGTCCACGCCCGCCCCTTCCAGCTCAAAAGTAAAGGCATTGTAACTCGCATCTGCCGAAGGCAAACTAAAGGCCACATAGACCGTCTGATCAATCGGTGTCGGATTCGGGATTTCATAGGCAGCCTCAAACTGAGCCTGATAGGTGCGATACCAAAAGAGCCCCTTACGCTTGGGCTCGTATTGCAGATTCACCTCCACTCGGCTCATGCTCGGGCTGACCGCGCTACGACCTGTCGCATTCGCGGGCGATTCATACCAGGCGATGGGATGCGATTGCCGCAGTTCCGGCCCCCAAGTCTTTTTAACCTCGTTGACCAATGTCCCCGAACGATCCATCGAACGATGGGTCAACGCACCGCCGAGTATAAACCAGGCAACCGCCGTGCAGATGAATATGAAGCCCACCGCGAAGAGTGAGCACGCTGTTAGTTTATGTGTATGCATAATAGGTTATCGCTGAAGATCTCTCCGAGTCGCTCGGCAAGCGGAGGGTTGCTTGCGAGGTGCGCCCACCATCAGTCGCCTTGAGCCGCAAATGGCAAAGCACCTCAACGGCCCCGCCCGTATCGCGCACTAGATACTGCGCCTCACTACGCCAACGTGTCGGCTCGAGTGCGGTGTCCTCATAGAGCTTCACCGCTACCCTGCCACCCAAAGCCGGCAGGCTAAATTCTGTTTTCGCCCTATTCGCCCCAACCGCTCCGATCACCGCAAGTGCTTCGGGGTTCATGCCATGCGAAATCATGAGCGAACTTTGCACTGCACCAATCGCGAAAAACTCCGCGATCACCTGACCACCGCTCGAGCGACTCGCTCCCGTTAATGGTAAGCCCAAAGTCACCGCTACCTCCGCGTGTGGCTCTAATAATACGTGCAAGCTGCGCTCCACCGCATTCACACGGTCCAGCAGACTTGACAACTCCGTATAAGGCAGCGTCACCGTAGCCTCCTCGATTTGAGTAGTGGCCCCCAACGCTCCCAGCCACGCACAACTTATAATAAAGCAGAATATAGTTTTCATTGGAGCCCATCTTAGCGCCCCACTTTGAAAGCATGATGAAGTTAACGTGAAATCGAAAAGAAAACGGCAGGAGCGCGAATTACTCTGTCAAAAAGGGCATTGCCCCAAACCCGCCCAAATAGCCCCAATCAGGCTCAATCCCTAAAACACCTCCCAAACCATCCGAATTTACGTGAACCTTTAATACCCTGAACCTTTAATACCCTGTGTAATTTATGAACCATGCTGTGTTTCTAATGAATGACGCAATTTTAAACAGACGGAGTTCTGACGGAGATGGCGCAGCAATAATTTCTCTTCATTCATAATGAGTTGACGAATCAAATCAACCGTAACATGTTACAAGCATGGCAACTGTAAATCGAATGCAAACTTATCGTGCGAAGCTTCGCCAACAGGGACTGCGGCCCGTCCAAATTTGGGTGGCTGACCAGCGAAATGAAAACTTCAGGGATGAGTTGAAAAGACAAATTCAGTTGCTCGACGACAAGGACGAGCACGAGTCTTTGGAATTCATCGCTCAGGTAAGTGATATGTCAGACCAATGAAACGTGGCGACATTGTCATTGTGGCCACCCCCGTTGATTACGGTAAACCACGTCCCGCAGTCGTGATTCAAACCGATGCGCTCACTGAACTTGGCAGCCAGAGCATCGCGCTCTGCCTAATGAGCAGCACCCCACTCAAAGCACCACTCTTCAGAATCGGACTCGAACCGACCGAACTCAACGGCCTCGATAAACCCTCTCAAATAATGGTGGAGAAACTCTTTACCGTGCCACGGGAGAAAATTGTTCGAACTATCGGCAAACTCAATGACGACGAACTCGTCCTGCTCAATCGTGCACTTAGTTTTGTCATCGGCTTAGGCTAACTCCTTCTGCGGCATCGTCATTCAGATGTATTTCGGCGTTCACGATGGCTGTCGCGATCGTGCTACATGATACTGCTCCATAGTAGAACCTACCTAGCTGATTGCCCTAGTGTATTGCCCTAGTGTATTGCCTTAGTGAACTAAATTTGGGTTTCATTTGAACTGTTTCGGGTGGTTAGAATCTAGATTCGTTCAACATCCTTTTCAGCGAGGCCAACAGAGCTGGGAACCGCTTATTACCGCTTATCACACGCTTATTATTAAGATTAAACTTCCTGTGACAGGTCGTGCAGGATAAGCGTTCAATAAGCGGTAATAAGCGGTTAAAAATCTGGGTTCTTTTTCTGGAATCAGGGAATCGCTTTAGTCTTTGTGAATTTTTGTGCCTCTTTGTGGCAAAATTAAACCACGGATGGACGCGGATCCGGCTACGCGCAGAATGGGTCGGATTCCCCCACTAGGCGCCGGGACAAGTGAACACGGATCAGGCAGATACCGTAGCGGGTTCATATATTACACGGGGTATTTAAAGTTCACCGGCCTTGCATCAAACCTTTTTGAGCAAGAGTGACGTCCAGTATGAGGTG
>Ga0306912_1000716_pt1 | contig 18073 bp, 23 predicted proteins | sample AntRauFillE10628_FD_190443 | JGI IMG/M metagenome (GOLD analysis project Ga0306912, IMG submission 190443) | Saline lake microbial communities from Rauer Islands, Antarctica - Metagenome Filla E10 #628 (v2) (version 2) | ecosystem: Environmental > Aquatic > Non-marine Saline and Alkaline >... | reverse complement strand
CCCCCGAGCACGTAAGCCAGCAGAACACCTTCACGGGTCGGCTGACCGAGAAGATGCTCGACAGCGTGTTCACTCGGGCGAAGCAGATTCTCGCAAATTCAGGGAACTAGGGGCCTCTACCGGCTGTTCACGATCCCCCCGAAGATCCACTGGGGTCCACGGCCGACCACCGGCGACCACCGCCTCGGCTGTCAACTTGGCTGACTTTGGCTGACTACTTGGCTGACTGGATCAGCCACCCAGACCGCCCGTCAGCGCTTCCGCGGAAGCGGCCAGACGCCCAAGGACGCACCGCAGCGCAGCAGGCTGAGCCCCCTGCACCGACCCGCGCGGAAGTCCCCGTTGCGAGCGGGTCGGAGCGCTTCCGCGGGAGCGCCAAGTCGCACATAGCTGCGACCTCCACAGGCCTCAGCGATACCTGGGTGGCCTGAACTTTCCACAGGGTTGACAGGACGCGGGGCGACACTCCGCGGGTGGCTGGTTTGGCTCCCGAGGCAAGGGAGGTCGGCCATGCACGAGGTCAGTCGCGGCGGGCGCTTCGTGCCTCGGCGTCCTTTGAGGCTCGGCCGTGACGCACCCCGCAAGCTCGCCACTCGCGGCATCAGCGAGTCGGAGATCCGAGCCCTTCTTGCAGAGCACGTGGTGATCGATGTGGTTGAGGAACGTCACCGTTACGTCCTCCTCGGACGCGTCCAGGGCCGAGCGCTCATCGCTGTGGTCGCCGACGACGAGCTCGACGACGCGACCGTGCTGGTCTCGGCCTACGAGCCTGACGAGGAACACGGCTGGACAACAGAGCTGATCGAACGCATGCTGGCAGGCACCGAGGAGGATGGACCGTGACTCGCCACAGCCACGACGACGGCCGACTGGTAGCCGGCTCGGTCGACTACGACTACGTCGTTCACCACAGCGGGGACGACCCCGGACTGCTGGTGGTGACCAACGTGCCGGCCCAGGTCTGCCCAGTCTGCGACGAGTACTGGTTCGAGGAATCGGTCGGGTTCGCGCTGTCAGAACTCCTCCAGCACCATGCACCGGATGCCGGCCAGATGCACACCATCTCGTGGGTCGCAGCCGACGCCGCCTGACGCACCGAGCATGCCTCCCAGCACCGGGATCTCCCCTGGGCGATTCGGCACTTCACGGCGACCGCTGTGGGCTGCCTCACGAAGCTGAGCATCCGCACACAGCCACGGCTTCCGTAAGGCGTTCGATACGCGCTGATGGTCGACCGAGCCAAGGCGACTGGAACGGCGGCCTTCATTCACCTCTGAGGGCAGCGCCTCGGGCCTCGCCTTAGGCGGCGCGGAACGCCAAGACCGCGCACACGATCGCCGCCGCGATGAAGACTATGCCGATCGACAAGATCCCCAAGACACCTGCGACGATGAAGAGAAGGCTGGCCACCAGAAGCGCTGCGCGCCGAAGCGTTGGCATTGCCACCGCCAAGGCAACGGACGCAAGCCCCCCAGTCGCGGACGTCCACCAGATCACGCTGAGCAAGTCCATGCGAAACCCCTACGATTGAGCAACTGCTCAAGACCGTAGCAGAGTGTTTGAGCGATCGCTCAAGAAGGAGCTTGTGCGTGTCCGAGACCAAGGCGACGCTGAAGTCCGCGGCTCTGCGGACGCTGACGACCCGTGGAATCGCGGGCACCTCCGCCCGCGCCATCGCCGACACCGCCGGACTCAGTCAGGGCCTGATCTTCTACCACTACGGCTCGGTCAACGGCCTGCTCGAGGCCGCAGCCACCGAGATCACCCAACAACGAGCCCTCGCCTACCGGAAACAGCTGGCCACCGTGACGTCGCTGAGCGAGCTCGCCGAGCTGGCACGACGCCTGCATGACGAGGAACAGAAGCTCGGCAACGTCGCCGTCATGGCCCAGCTGCTCGCCGGAGCCCACACCCACCCCGAACTGGCCCCCGTCGCCCGCGCCAACTACGACCTGCTCGCCAACGAGGTCCGCGACACCCTCCACCGGCTGCTGGCCAACACCGCGCTAGCTGCCGCGCTGCCCGCCGACCACCTCGCTCACGCCGTGTCGGCCGCCTTCATCGGCATCGAACTTCTCCCCCCGACCGACCATGACAACAGCATCCCCGAACTGTTCGAGACCCTCGGCGAGCTTGCCCGACTCGTCGACAGCATCCTCGACCTCGGTCCCACCGCGACCGCCGCCCTACGCCGCCGAATCACACGAGACCAGCAGCGCCGCTGAACACCTGCAGCAGCGCTGGTCCGGTGGGTAGCGACCGATCTGTCCGTGTCGAGCATCGGAGCTATGGGCGGCCAAGGCTGAACGGCCGCGCGTCCAGAACCACGGCTTCCGTGCGCAGGTCCATCCCGACTTCGTCAGTGTCCGCTGCCGCTCACGGAGCGCGTCCAGAGGACAAGCGTCGAGACGGCTCAGCCGGACGTGGGAGTTCGGTCAGGAGCTGGGCATCGGCGAGGCGCATCGAGCGTGCCGGCCCCTCCCCCGCCGGCGCCGCTTGGTGGGTGTCTTCGGCGATCGGGGGTGCAACTTCGCCCGTGCGGAGCTTCCGCTTCCGGGACCGCCGGAGTTCGTCAACAACGAGTTGCCCCAAGTAGTCGGCGATGGAGCGGTCGGCCTCGATGGCCATGATCCGGAACTCGCGCCAGCGCTCGTCGTCGACGTTCACGCGGGCAGTCTGCTGGTCGGGGCCGGATGTCATCGCGGCCTCCCGGTGCGGGACCGAGCGTCAACGCGTCGACGCGTCGCAACCCGGTGCAAATCTGTCAGGCACCTGGATGGGTGGGTGTGAGGACCCGTACGGGAGGCGCCTGAGACCGTGACTCGTCGTCGGTCATCGCTGATGGGCATCGGGGGCGTCGACGAGCTGGGTGGGGGCTGGAGGTCTGCAGCAACCGTCGTGGTCCTCATCGGGAGGCCTCGTCGCTCAGGCTCGGAAGATCGGCGACGACGTCGACGTCTGGCCGCTGCGGCACGCGGTGACGCGCGATGAAGCGTTCGAGGTCGGCGAGGTCGATCCTGCGGGCTCGACCGATCCGCACGCTGGGAAGCTCGCGGGACGCGAGCAGCTCGTACAGCTTCGAGCGCGAGAGGCCGACGATCTCGGCGGCCTGGACGATCGTGATGAGTCGTGTCTCGGTGACAGGCATGGGGCTTCTCTCCTCGTTGGGGACGCTTCCGCGGAAGCGCTGGCCGCCACGGTGGCGGCGCCGTTTCCACCACCGTCCACACCGTCCTCACTGCTGGCTCACAGCTGGCTCACAGCACGCGGCCCACGGCTCCTGTGAGCCGTGAGACCCGTCCCATTCCCTCACAGCACGCTGTGAGCCGACTTGTCCACAGCCCAGCGGAACCAAGGCTGGGCATCCGCGTGCTCAGCCCGTACGACTTCGCATGGAGGTCGCGATGGCTGGTCGACGTGGGCACGGCGAGGGGTCGGTCTTCCGTCGGGACGCCGACGGGAAGTGGCTCGGCGTGCTCGAGCTCGGTCGCGATCCGCGGACTGGACGTCGGATCCGCAGGACCGTCACCGCTGCCACGCGTCGCGAAGCTGTCGAGCGCCTCCGTCAGCTCCGTCGCGATGCGGAGCGTGGAGCGGTCGACGCCGACCCGCGTAGGACGGTCGCGCAGTGGGCACGGCGTTGGTTGGGGCACGTGGCGTACCGGCGTGACGTGATCGGCGACCTGCGACCCAACACCGCAGGCAGCTACGAGCGTCTCGCACGGATCCACGTCGTCGACCAGCTCGGGGCGAAGCGAGTGACCAAGCTCACGCCCGGCGACGTCGAGCGCGCCTGCGGGCGGTGGCTTGAGGCGGGGCTCGCGCCCTCTTCCGTCGCGAAGGTGGTCCAGGTGCTGCGGATGATGCTGGACCATGCCGTCCGCGAGGGCGCGATCGTGGCCAACCCGGTCGCGCGAGCACAGGTCCCGCGCCAGACCCGGGAACCCGCGGCCGCGCTGGCGACCCACGACATCGAGCGGATCCTCACCGCGACCGCGGGCACCACCGATGCGGCCGTGTGGGCGATGTTCGCCCTTGCCGGGCTGCGGCTCGGCGAGGGGCTCGGACTGTCCAAGGACGACGCGGACCTCCGCGCGGGGACGGTCCGGGTGCGGCGGACGTTGCTGCACGACCGGACCTTCGGACCACCGAAGAGCGTCCGTGGCGAGCGCGAGGTCCCGATCCCCGACAGACTCATCGAGTTGCTGCAGCATCACCGGGCCCTCGTCGCCGAGCAACGTCTCGCGGCCAGCGAGTGGGTCGAGACGGACGCACTATTCCCCACCCGGCGCGGCACCTACCCGCTCAACGGCAACGTCCAGCGACGCTTCCGGAGGGTCGTCGAGCGGCTGGACCTGCCGGACGGCACATCACCGCACACGCTGCGCCACACGTGGGCGTCGACACTGCTCACGTCCGGCGTGCCGATCTTCCTCGTCAGCCGCTACGCGGGTCACGCCACGATCCAGACGACCGTCGACCAGTACGGCCACCTGCTCCCGGGCGACGACACGTCCGCCCAGCTCATCCGCGAGACGCTCGACGGGCGCTTCCGCGGCGGCAGCTGATCGACCGGCCTACTCGAAGATCGCGCCGATGTCGCGGTAGCCGCTGAGGACACGGACGATCGTCAGCGGGTCAGCATCCGGTTGGTAGATGATGACGTAGCGGTGCACCGTCCAGGCGCGGAGCGTCGCGTCACTCAGGTCCTCGCGCACATGCCCGAGTCCAGGGACCTCGACGAGCCGGCCGATGGCCTCGCGCAGGTCGAGCATCACCCGGTCGGCAGCGGCGGGATCGTCCTCGGCGATCCAGTCGTAGATCTCCCGGAGGTCGCGGACAGCTGGGCCTGACAGCTCGAAGGACGCCACCCTCAGCGCTCACCTGGCGTCGCACGCCGAGCACTGCCGATGAGTTCGTCGAACACCTCGTCGCCCGGATGCACATCACCCGCCTCGATCGCCTCGAGCCCCTCGGCGACCTTGGCCCGGGCCTCCTGCAACCGAAGCTGTCGGACTTCCTCGCGATCGGCCAGCAACCGCAACGCCTCACGGACGACCTCGCTGGCCGACGTGTAGCGGCCGCTTCGAACCCGCTCGCGCACCAGCTCCTCGAGCTCCGGGGTCAACGACACGTTCATCCAGGCACCTCCAGCTCTGGCACGGAGAGTAGCCGATGTCAATCCTTGCTATTCCTCGTCATCCCGCCCGGGCCCAGACGCGTCCGCCAGCGTCCACGATCCACCACGAAAAGCCGCCCCGTTGGCTGACGACTTGGCTGACTGGCGCAGGGACGAAACACAGGATTCGATCGCTACGCCTACCTCACTACCGATCCAGCCCGAAAGAGCATGTTCGCCAGCAGAACACCTTCACGGGGCGGCTGACCGAGCCGATGCTCGACGCGGTGTTCGACCGTGCGAAGCAGATTCTTGGGCTTTCGACGTAGTTCGGGTCTGCCCCGTCCTTCGTTGACTCGGACTGTGGGAGTGGCCATGCTGCGGTGCCGGTTCGGCGCGCTCCTCGGCTGGTTCCTCCTCGGCACGCCCCCGGGCCGACAACGCCATCGGTAGGGTCCGCGCATGGTCAGAGGTGCTCGACGAGCTCGTGGTCCGCTGCGGCGGCGGCAGGCCATGGACCACGCCCCACACCCGCGGTTCCCGGCAGACCCCGTGCTGACGTTCGGCCGGTGAGCGGGCTCGGGCGGACGCTCGGGGAGCGCCGACGGCGGTGGCAGGTCGCCTCGGCCGCGTTGGCGGACCTCGGCGACGACGAACTCGCGGCGCTGCTCGGCGGCGGCCGCGTGGGGCAGGGCATCGGGGGCACGCACTCGGTGCTCGACCTCGCGGGCGTCAGGGTCTTCGCCAAGTCCGTCCCGCTGACCGAGCGGGAGCGACGCTCGCCACGCACGACGACGAACCTCTTCGGGCTCCCCGCCCACTGCCAGTACGGCGTGGGCTCGCCGAGCTCCAACGTCTGGCGCGAACTCGCAGCCCACGAGCGGACGACCGGCTGGGCCCTCGAGGGGGACCATGCCAGCTTCCCCCTGCTCTACCACTCGCGCGTCCTGCCCGGCTCCAGCCACGAGGTCCAGCCGGAACACGCCGACGTCGAGGCAGCGGTCACGTTCTTCGGCGGGGACCGATCGGTCGCACGCCGCCTCGAGGCCACGTCCGACGCACGGTGGTCACTGGTGCTCCTCCTCGAGCACGTGCCCTGGAATGTCGAGGACTGGCTCGGCCGGGAGCTCGCGCGCGGGGACGCCGCGGCAGGGGCCGCGATCGAGCTCCTCCAGCACACGCTGCTGGCCGCCATCCGGCCGATGAACGAGCGCGGGCTGTTCCACTTCGACTCCCACCTGCGCAACATCCTCACCGACGGCGACGCCGTCTACGTATCCGACTTCGGACTCGCGACCAGCCCCGACTTCGACCTGACCGCCGTGGAACGCAGGTTCGTCGAGGACCACCTGCTGCATGACCCGGCGTACACGATCTCCCGGGTCGTCAACCAGGTCGTGACGGCCCTGAGCGGCGTGGTCGACCCTGCAGCACCCGACCCCGCCGCGAGGAACGCCTACATCCGACGCTGCGCCGAGGGCGCGCAGGCCGTCGGGGTCCCGCCGGCCGCCGCGGCCCTCATCACCCGGTTCGCGCCACTGGTCGTCGTGATGAACGGCTTCTACTGGCAGCTCTTCGAGGGCGCACCGTTCCCGCCCTTCCCCCGGGAAGCGGTCGCGGCGGCTGCCGCCGCGACGGGGCTGCTCGAGTGATGCGGGCGTCCTGCGCCCCTTGCCCGGGGCACGCAGGCCTCGTCACGTCGTCGCCGATCACGGCTCGATGCGCACGGACACCGTCGCGACCCCGACGGTCTGGTCGTCCTGGTTGGTGGCGGTGACGCGCACCACCACGACGTCCGGCTCCGGGGCCCGCGGGTGCACCTCGATCAGCTCGCCGCGCGAGGTCACCGTGTCGCCCACGGGCACGGGGCGCGTGAGCTTGGCCTCGATGCCGATGATCCTGGCGTTGGCGTCGAACCAGTGGCGCAGGACGACCGAGGCCATCTGCGACATCGTGAACATGCCGTGGGCGACGGTCTTCGGCGTCCCGAAGACCTGCGCACGTGCGGCCCACGGGATGTTGGTGTGCACGGGGTTGAAGTCGAGGTGTGCCAGGGCCGCGACGTCGATGACCTGCTGGGTGACGGTCTGCTCGATCGGCGGGAAGGCCAGGCCGAGCTCGAGCTCGGAGGCGTCGAGGTGTGTCGGGCGATCGGTGGTGTCCATGTCGCGATCCTCCTAGGCCGTGGCGAACGCTTCGACGGCAGCGCCGTCCGGTGGCAGCAGCAGGCGCACGTACCAGCGCCCCTTCAGCGTCCCGTGCTGGTCGTGCAGTTCGACCAGGTCCTCCATGTAGTGGTGCCCACGGCGGATCCACTTGTCGTGGTGCGTGATGGTCGCGGTGATCACGTCACCCGGTCGGTAGTCGTCGTGGAACTCGATGCGCTGGCCCGGATTGCGCGCCCCCGGTGACCGGATCCACGACCCGATCCCCGTCCCGACGCACCAGAACGTGATCATCACCGGGAACAGCGGGTGCGCGACCGGGTCCTCGTCGTCGAACATCGCCGGCTCGGTCTCGAGGCACGACCGGTTGAAGGCGCGGATGTCCTCGGCCGTCACCTCGAAGGTGTTCTGCGCCGGGGCCTGCTCACCGATGCGGATGCGGTCCCACGTCTCGTACGCCGAGACGCCCCTGGTGAAGTCCCACTCGAACTCCTCCATCCGCGGCGTGAGGTCGTACTGGGACAGCCGTGCGCGCTGCTGTGCGCCGTCGTCCCCGTCGTTCGCATCGACGTCGTCACTCATGCCGGAACCCCGCAGATGTCGTGGCGTACCTGATGTCGTACTACTTACCGAACGGTCAGTAGGTACGACGCTAGTCTCGGGCCAGCGCGAGCGTCAAGGCGGAACGGAGACCGACATCGCCCCGAAGGCCCCCGCCAGTGGCACGCTCGACCTGGACACGGTGACCTCCGCCGCGGTGTCGCTGTTCAACGACCACGGCTACGACGGCACCAGCATGGAGTCGATCGCAGGCGCGCTCGGGGTGACCAAGGCGGCGCTGTACTACCACGCGCCCCGGGGCAAGCAGCAGATCCTCGAGCACGCGATGCGACGCGCGATGGACCCCCTGTCGGCGTCGCTCGGCGAACCGGGTGCCACCGAGGGATCGGCCGAGCAGCGCCTGCGCCACCTGCTGTCGCGGCAGGTCGAGCTGGTCGTCGACGGCCTGCCGGACATCTGCTTCTTCCTGCTGTCGCTGAGCCACCACCCCCTGGCCGAGGAGGCCAAGCGCCGCCGGCGCGCGTACGACAACGCGCTGCACGAGCTGTTCGTCGAGGCGGCTGCCGAGGGCGCGATCCGCCGTGACCTCGACCTGCAGGTGCTCACCCGGCTGGTGGTCGGGATGGTCTACTCGATCAACGAGTGGTACCGCCCCGACGGCCGGGTGGATCGCGACGAGCTGCGCGAGCACGTCCTGCGGGTCGCCCTCGAGGGAGCCGCTCCCCCCTGAGCCACTCCCGACTGAACCGGCCCCATCGAGTTACTCGCCCTTGGGCCGGGACGGGCGCGTCAGCCGTCGCCGGTGACCTCGTCGAGCAGCTGGAGGGGGCCGTACTGCAGCACGGCGTGCTGCCCGGAGACCTCGACGTGCAGCAGCACGACGCCGTCGGTGGAGGTGACCAGCTCGACGACGGTGGCACCGTCCACCTCCAGCGCACGGCTGCCGTCGGGCGCCGCGAGCCCGACCAGGCCCGGCCGGCTCGTCGCGCCGACCGCCGTGCCCGGGACCAGCGCGGCCAGCCCGTCGGGCAGCAGGTCATCGACCGGCTCGACGTCGCGTTCGGCGACGTCGACCACCAGGTGGCCGCCGTCGTCCTCGCGCAGGAGCACGCGCGCACCGTCGCCGTCGACCCGCTCGCCCACGGCCCCGTCGATGCGGGCGAGCTCCTCGCCGTCGTCGAGGTCGAGCACCACGGCGCCGTCGTCCGTGCCGAGCGCCACCTCGTCGTCGACGACCCACGCCCAGCGCACGTCGTCGAGCGCGACGCCCCACCGGCGCTCCCCGGAGAAGGTGATGGTCGCCGCCCCGTCGGGCTCGCGCACCACGGTGATGCCGCGGTCCACGTCGAGCAGGTCCTGGGGTTCGGCCACCGTGCCGCAGCGCAGCTCCTCGAGCTCGCCGTCGAGCATCTGCGCGGTGCCGTCGGGGGCACGCAGCACGATCGCGTCGTGTGCCGCGACGGCAGTGCTGTCCAGCAGCCCGAGGGCGTTGGACGCGACGCCGAACCCGGGGCGCAGCACCACGAAGTCCTCCCCCGTCACCACGAACGCACCCGCCTCGCTGGCGACCAGTCGCGCGTCGGACGGCACGGCCACGGCACCCCGGAACGGCTCGATGCCGACCGAGGACCCGAGCTGCTCGAGCGCGTCGGCGGTGTCCTGGTCCACGGGGAGCACCTCGCCGACACCGGCGTAGCCAAGCACCAGGTCGCCCCGGGCCTCGAGCGCGTCGCAGGCGTCGGGGAACAGCGCCGAGCCGCCGAACCCGATCGCCGCCAGCAGCACCAGCCCGACCAGCACCAGCACCACCTGGCGTCCCTCGCCCACCGCGTCCCCGTCACTCGACCGGGCGCGACGGTACGGGGCGGCAGCGAGGCGATCGGACCGCGCCTGGCGACGCCCGCGTGCCCTCAGGCCGCGGCGATCGCCTCGCCGGTGCGTCGCCCGGAGACCAGCGCACCCTGGATCGAGGCCGTGTCACGGTGGTCGCCGCAGACCCACAGGCCGTCGCCGAGCGCCACGGGGCGGGCCAGCGTGGGCAGGTCCTGGGGGTCCTGGCGCGGCTGGGCCCACGGGATGCGGTAGCTGCGGACCAGCTCCCAGGTGTCGACCACGGTGCCGTACCAGCCCCGCAGCTGGCGCCGCACGGCCGCGTCGAGGTCGGCCTCGCCGCCCTCCGGGAGCCCGACCACCGAGACCGAGACCAGCGCGCTGCCGGGCCGGCCGTAGAACGGGCTGACCTCGCTCATCACGGCCACGTTGTTGACCGGGCCGTCGCCGTCGGCGTCGAGCACCAGCAGCGGCCCGTCGACCGGCGTGCGGTCGCTGGCGTAGTACAGCGTGACCGTTCCACGCCCGGGCGGGACCTCGACCCGGTCGGCGCCGAGCAGCCCCTGCGCCGTCGGTCCGTCGGTCGCGACCACCACGTGGTCGGCCCCGAGCCGCTCACCACCGGCGGTCGTCACGCTGCGAGCAGGTGCGTCGACCTGCTCGACGGGCGTGGACAGCCGCACGCTGCCAGCGGGCAGGCGCAAGGCGAGCTGCTCGGGCATCTGCTGCATGCCGCGGGCGGGCACGGCGACGTCGCCGGCGAAGAACGAGCGGAACACCAGGTCGAACATGCGGCTCGAGGTGTGCAGGTCGGGGTCGAAGAACACCCCCGCGAGGAACGGCCGGAAGAAGCGCTCCACGCTGCGGCGCGAGAAGCCGAGGTCGGCCAGGCGTACGGCGGTGTGGACCTGCTCGCGGGTCGCGAGCCGCTTGCCGGGTGCGCGCGTCACCTCCAGTCGCAGGCGCAGCAGGCGCAACCCGTCCGCGACGGTGGTGACCGGCGAGAACGCCGATGCGAGGCCGTTGACCGGGTCCTGCAGGGGGTCGGCGAGCCGCGCGAAGCGACCGCCGGTGCGCACGAGCACGCCGGGTGCGAAGCGGCGCAGGTCGAGCGCGTCGTAGTCCAGCTGCGCGCGCGCCGCGGGGTAGCCGGTCAGCAGGACCTGGAACCCGCGGTCGAGCAGCAGCCCGTCGACCTCGTCGGTGCGCACGCGCCCACCGACGGCGTCAGCGGCCTCCAGGACCGTGACCTGGTGGCCTGCCGCGTGCAGCCGGACCGCGCACGCGAGACCGGCGAGGCCGGCCCCGACGATGACGGTCGAGCTCATCCGAACGCCTCGCGCAGCGGGTCGTGGATGTCTGTCTGGCGCCACTCGAAGCCGGCCTCCTGCAGGACGGTCGGGATGCAGCGCTGGCTGGCGGTGGCCAGGGACACGCCCATCTCGCCGTACAGCAGTCGGATCGCGAAGGTCGGGGTCGGGATCACGGTCGGACGGTTGAGCACCTCGCCGATCGCCTTCGTCAGCTCACGGTTGGTGACGGGTCCCGGCGCGACGAGGTTCACGGGGCCGGACACGTCGTGCTCGACCAGGTGGGCCAGCGCCCGGACCTCGTCGGTCAGCCCGATCCACGGCACGTACTGGTCGCCGCTGCCGATCACGCCGCCGACGCCGAGCCTGAACGGCAGCTCGACCTTGTCGATCAGCGGCCCGTCCTCGGCGAGCACGACCCCGGTGCGTGCGTACGCGACGCGCAGGCCGGCGGCCTCCGCGGGTGCGGCAGCACGCTCCCAGGCCACCGTGACGTCGGCGAGGAAGTCCTCGCCCGGTGCGGCGGTCTCGGGCAGCAGCTCGTCGCCGCGCGAGCCGTAGTAACCCACCGCCGAGCCGGACACCAGCACGCGTGGGCCGTCGGCGAGCCCTGCCAGGGCGCCCGCGAGCAGTCCCGTGCCGCGGACGCGACTGTCGCGGATGCGGGCCTTCTGCTCGTCCGACCAGCGCCGCGCCCCGATCGGTTCACCCGCCAGGTGCACCACGGCGTCGACGCCGACCAGTGCCTCGGCGTCGAGGTCGCCCTTCGACGGCGACCAGTACACGTCACCGCCGGTCGCCTGCGCCCGGTCGCGCACCACCCGATGGACGGTGTGGCCCGACTGCTGCAGGTGCGTGCGCAGCGAGTCGCCGATCAGGCCGGTCGAACCGGTGATCGCGACGCGCATGGACTGGTCGCTCACGTGTGCCTCCGCGGGTGGACATGGTCGATGTTCGCGTGTGTCGGGCCGTCGGACCGGTGGCCGATCGTCCTGCGTCCCGCCCGACGGGCTCGAGGAGCGCGTCAGCCACCACCCGCGACGCGCTCGAGGAGCGCGTCAGCCACCACCCGCGACGCGCTCGAGGAGCGCGTCAATCACCACCCGCGACGCGCTCGAGGAGCGCGTCAGCCACCACCTGCGACGCGCTCGAGGAGCGCGTCGACGAGCCGCTCGGCGGCCTCGGGGACCCATGACAGCAGCAGCGACGGCTCGACGGCCTCCAGTTCGTTGAGCAGCCAGGTGCCGTCGACGTCGGCGAGCAGGTCCACGCGGGCGTACAGCAGCGGCTGGCCGGTCGCCTCCACGACCCACTCGGCCAGCCGCACCGTGTCCCGGTCCGGCTCCTCGGGCAGGTAGCGGCCACCGAACTCCACCTGCACGCGCGCCTCACCGGGCGCGGGCACCTTGCGCACCGCGTGGCTGAACCGCCCGCCGATCAGCACCAGCGACAACTCGCCCTCGGCAACCGAGGCGACGAACGGCTGCACCAGCACGTCGCCACGCGCGAGCAGCGCGTCGAGGGCGGGCTGGGCAGCCGCCGGGTCCTCGCCCGCGCGCACCACGACCAGCCCGTCGCTGCCAGCACCGACGGCCGGCTTGGCCACCACCGCCGGCCAGCCGCGGTCGGCCGCGACGTCCGCCAGCGCGACCCGGTCGCCGCGGCCCAGCCAGGCCGTCGGCACGACCGGTGCGCCGCGCTCCTCCAGCTCCAGCAGGTAGCCCTTGTGGGTGTTCCAGCGCACGACCTCCGACGGGTTGTGCAGGGGCGTGCCGACCGCCTCGACGGCCCGGGCCCACGCCTGGAACTCCTCGACCCGCTCGCTGTAGTCCCACGTCGAGCGGATCAGCACGGCGTCGAACCCGGCCCAGTCGACGTGCCGGTCGTCCCAGCGCACCAGCGGCGCGTCGTGGCCGCGGCGCTGCAGCGCCCGGGCGACGACGGGCTCGTCCTGGTCGCTGGCCGGCACGTCGGGCGCGGTCGCGAGCGCGATGCGCATGGCGGCTCCTGGTCGGGGCGGATGGTCGTGGTCGGATGGCCGTGCTCGGATGGCCGTGGGCGGATGGCCGTGGTGGGTGTTCCCGGCCGAGTGGGCCGGCGGCACGGCACGGCGCAGGCAACCACGCCGGAGGAGGTGACGACGAGGCCGACCTGCCTAGGCTCGCCGGTCCCCCACCGACGGACCCCACCGTGATCGAGCACCTGAAGGTCGTCCCGGGCGAGCCGGCCCGTCTCGCCGAGCGCGCCACACGCGAGGACCTGGACCTGCCCGACAAGGACACGGGCAAGGCGCTGCGCGACGTGCTCGCGGAGCAGCTCGGCGAGCTGCAGGAGCGTCTCTGGGCCGAGGACGCCCGCAGCGTCCTGCTGGTGCTCCAGGGCATGGACACCGCCGGCAAGGACGGCACGATCCGCCGGGTCATGAGCGGTGTCAACCCACAGGGCGTGCGCGTGGAGGGCTTCAAGGCGCCGTCGGCCAACGAGCTCGACCGCGACTACCTGTGGCGCCTGCACCGCGTGGTGCCCCGCCGCGGCGAGATCGGGATCTTCAACCGCTCGCACTACGAGGACGTCGTGACCACGCAGGTGCTGGGCATCATCGACGAGGAGCGTGCCGCACGACGCGTGCGGCACCTGGTCGAGTGGGAACGCCTGCTCGTCGAGGAGGGCACCGCCGTCGTCAAGGTGTTCCTGCACATCTCCAAGGAGGAGAACCGCGAGCGGCTCCAGGCGCGGCTCGACGAGCCGGGCAAGCACTGGAAGTTCAGCCGGGGCGACCTGGAGACCCGCAAGCTGTGGGACGACTACCAGGCCCGGTACGAGGAGGCGATCACCGCGACCTCGTCCGAGCACGCCCCGTGGTGGATCGTGCCGGCCGACCGCAAGTGGGTCCGCGACGTCGCCGTGGGCCGGCTGCTGGTCGACACCATCGAGGCCATGGCCCCCCGGGTCCCACCGGCCGAGGAGGGCCTGGACGGCCTCGTGGTCGAGTGAGCCGGGCGCGCAGACCCGCGGCGCTTCCTAGGATCGTGCGACGACGACGGACGGGACCGGGCTGCGACCGCTGGAGCTGATGCTGCTGGCCGCGCTGGTCGTGCTCGCCGTCTGCGCGCTGCGGCCGGCGTGGCGTGGGCACGTGCGGCTGGTCGGCGCAGCGGTGCTGCTCCTCGTCGCCGTGCAGGTGCTGGTCGAGGGCCCACGTTGGCAGCTGTGGCCGGCCTACGGCGCGGCACTCGTGGCGGGCCTGCTCGCGGCGCTCGGTCGCCCGGGCCAGCCGGGAACACCGCGATCCACCGCGCTGGTCGCCCTGCTCGGGGTGCTGCTGTCGGGGACGCTGGGCGCGGCCCTGCCCGTCCTCGAGCTCGGCCCGCTGATCGAGGGCGCCCGCCCCGTCGGCACGACCAGCTGGGAGCTCGTCGACCCCGAGCGCACCCAACCGTCCGCGCGCGCCGAGGGGGAACCCCGCCTCGTCGTCGCCCAGGCCTGGTACCCGGCCGCTACCGCGACCGGTGAGCCCGACCGCATCACGCGCAACGTCGACGACTTCGCCGCCGCGGCGGGCGACTGGCTCGGCATCCCCCCGCAGGTGCTCGGCCACCTGGGGCTGGCGACGACCAGCGCACGCGTCGACGCCCCACCGGCCGTCACCGACGGCATGCTGCCGGTGGTCGTGGTCCTGCACGGCTGGGGCGGCTTCCGCCAGGCCCAGGTGCTGCTCCAGGAGGCGCTGGCCGCCGACGGCCACCTCGTCCTCGCGCTGGACCACACCCACGCCGCGCTGGCCACCGAGCTGCTCGACGGCACGGTCGTGCCGATCGACCCTGCGCTGCTGCCGACCGGCGCGCCGCCGCCGGTCTACGACGCCGCGGCGACCGACCTGCAGCAGGTCTTCGCCGACGACGTCGCACTGCTGCTCGACGACCTCGCCGCCGGCGGGCAGGTGCCGCCGGACGTCGCCGCGATGGCGGACCTCGACCGACTCGTGCTGCTCGGCCACTCGACGGGCGGCGGCGCCGCAGTCCTGGCCTGCCGGGCGCTGGACGCCTGCGACGGGGTGCTCGGGTTCGACCCGTGGGTCGAGCCGCTGCCCGACGACGTGCTCACCCCCGGGCTGGACGTGCCGCTGGTGTCACTGCGCAGCGAGGACTGGCTCGACGACCCCAACGAGCGCGAGCTCGCGCTGCTGCACGCAGCCACCCCGGACCAGCGTGCCCTCGCGCTGCTCGGAACCGAGCACCGCGACGTCACGGTCCTGCCGTTGCTCACCCCGCTGGCAGCACGCATCGGCCTGGCCGGCTCCCTCGACCCGATGGAGACCCAGCAGCGCACCCTGGACGTGGCCCGGGCGTTCCTCGCCGAGGTGCTCGGCAGCGGTGGCGGCGACCCCGCGCTGCTGGACGCCCCCCGCGGACCACTCGTGGTCGCGCCCGCCGGTGGCTGACCGGCGAGGCCGCGCACGTCCGTCGGTCGCGCCGGAGGTCCCGGTGGACCATGCTGTGGACCATGCTGGGCAGGACCCACCACCCCGTCCCCCCGACCAACAGGAGCTGCAGTGCCCGACCCGATGCCACACACCGAGGTGAGCGAGCGACTGCTCGACCTCGACGACTGGACCGCGGTCGACGACGCGCTGCACGCCCGCTTCGACCCTCCGGACGTGCCGACCGCGGCGCGCCTGCTGGCAGCCGTCCTCGAGGTCGCCGAGGAGATGGACCACCATCCTGACGCCGACCTGCGCTGGCGGCGGCTGCGCTTCCGGGTCACCAGCCACGACGCCGGCGGGGTGACGCCCCGCGACTTCCGACTCGCCAGGGCGATCAGCCGGCTCGCGCGCGAGCACGGGGCACGTGCGATGGACGCCGCGCCGACGGTCGTCGAGGTCGGCATCGACACGACCGACGCCGGGCGGATCCGTGGCTTCTGGGCCGCGGCGCTCGGGCTCGAGGACGTCGCCGCCGACGCACTGGTCCTGCAGGATGCCGAGCGCCTCGGCCCACGTGTGTGGTTCCAGGTCAGCGACGGCCCGGCGACCGGGCGCAACCGGGTCCACCTCGACGTCAGCGTGCCCACGCCGCAGGACGCTGCCGAGCGTGGCGCGGCCATCGAGGCCGCCGGCGGTGAGCTGGCCGACGACACCCACGCACCGGCGTGGTGGGTCTACCGCGACGCGGACGGCAACGAGGCTTGCATCTGCACGCCGTTCGGGCGAGCATGAACGGGACTGACCAGACGGGTACGTGAGGGCTCGACGGCCACGCGCACCCAGCACGGATCGGACGCTCCGTGCTGACGGACATGGAGCTCGCCATGCACACCCCCGCCCGCATCCCCATCCTCGTGCTCGTGGCCGTCGTCGGCCTCGCCGCCTGCGGAGGTGGCGACGACGCCGACGAGCAGCCGCAGGCCGCGGATCCCGCGGAGGCGGATGACCGGACGGACGACGAGGCGGACGACCAGGGCGACGACCAGGCCGGAGCCGATGCCGACGCCGGGGGGACCGACGGGGAGCCACAGCTGGAGGACGTGCTCGAGGGCACGGCGACGATCGCCTTCGAGGGCGGCGAGGTCCTCAGCACCGAGGTGCTGTGCACGCTCGAGCCCCAGACCGCGGCCGGCCAGGAGATCCTCTACACCGCGACGTCGTTGTCCAACCCGTACTTCGACGTCACCGTCTTCGGCGAGGACGCGGCCGTCCCCGGCCCGAGCGTCAGCTGGAACGAGACCGAGGACTTCGAGACCTACCAGGAGAGCTGGTCGGCCATGGGCGGAAGCTTCGGTGACCTCGAGGTCACCCTCGACGGGACGACCATCAGCGGACAGGGCACCTTCCGGCGCGACGAGGACGCCGCCGGTGCCGCCGGCGAGACCAGGCAGGCGACCGTCGAGGTCGTCTGCGGATGACCCCTGCTCCCGCGACGCCACGCCCTGCGGGCCGAGCGCGGGCGTCCGTCAGTCCACGTCGACGAAGTGCTCGACGTGGGGCGGGCCGGCGAAGTACGGGCCGATCAGCTCGCGCCACCTGCTGAACTCAGGCGACGCCCGGAACGCGTCGTGCGCGGCGACCGATGGCCACTCGATCAGCAGCACGAAGCGTGTCGGGGTCTCCACGCCCTGCGTCATGCGCACCGGGCCGACGTCCTCGACGGAGGCCAGGACCTCCGACCGGGCCTGCGAGTAGGCGTCGCGGAAGGCCTGCTCGGCGCCCTCCTGCACGTCGATGAGTGCGACCTCGAGGACCATGGGGCTGCTCCGTGTGTCAGTGGTGGGCGCGGCGCTCAGCGCCGGTCCTGCAGGAAGGGGTAGTCCTCGCGCACCTGCGCGACGGTGCCGGCGTCGACCTGCGCGAGCAGCACGGTCGGCCGCTGCGCCGCCTCGGCGTGGACGTGGCCCATCGGGTCGACGACGACCGAGTCCCCGGCGTACGGCAGGTCGTTGCCGTCGACGCCGACACGGTTGGCCGCGACCACCCAGGCCTGGTTCTCGATCGCCCGGGCCCGCAGCAGCGTGCGCCAGTGCTCGCGGCGCGGCGCGGGCCACGACGCGATGTAGGTGAACACGTCGGTGCGCTCGGCGAGCTCCCAGGACAGGTCCGCGAAGCGCAGGTCGTAGCAGACCAGCGGCGTGACCCGCACGCCGTCGACCTCGACGGTCACCGTGCCCTCACCGGCGGCGAAGTGCTCGGTCTCGCCGGCGTAGGAGAACGGGTGGACCTTGTCGTACACCGCCACCGACGCACCGGACGGGTCGACCACGTGGCAGCAGTTGCGCGGCCGCGGGTCGTCGTCGCGCCGCTCGGTGACCGAGCCGAGCAGCCAGGCGTCGTGCGCCACCGCCTGCTCGCGCATCCAGGTCACGGTGGGGCCGTCGACCGGCTCTGCGGTGCGCTCGACCCCCATCGAGAAGCCCGTCGCGAACAGCTCTGGCAGCACGACCAGACGGGCACCTGCGGCGGCGGCGCGCGCAACGACCGGCGTGAGCGCGGCGCGCGTGGCCGGCGCGTCCTCCCACACGGGGTCGTGCTGGACCACGCCGAGGCGCAGTGGCTCGTGCGCGCTCATCCCGCGACCTCCTCGTCGGGACCCTCGGCC
>Ga0306912_1000715_pt1 | contig 18080 bp, 20 predicted proteins | sample AntRauFillE10628_FD_190443 | JGI IMG/M metagenome (GOLD analysis project Ga0306912, IMG submission 190443) | Saline lake microbial communities from Rauer Islands, Antarctica - Metagenome Filla E10 #628 (v2) (version 2) | ecosystem: Environmental > Aquatic > Non-marine Saline and Alkaline >... | reverse complement strand
CTATCCGCTCGCTAAGAAGCTCGAGGAGCTGACGCAGCTCAAGGCCCACATCTGTGGCCATATTCATGAAAGTCACGGTTTTGCGGTTCGGGAAAGCGATGGGCGAAAGTTTGCGAACGCCTGCACGTGTGATGCCCGCTATCGTCCAGTTAACGCTCCAATCATCATCGACCTCTGAAACCTGTGATGCAGGAACTGAATGAGTGGAGCATCGTGAAGAGAACGCAGCCTGATTGGGAGCACCGATGAAGATTGTTTATATCGATCTGGATGACACTTTGTGTGACTTCAAGACCGCTTATCTAAATGCCTTGAAGGAGAACCCGGGCATACAATATCCACAATCTCAGTATCGATTTTTTGCCAATCTCGAGCCAATTGAAGGCGCCATTCAGGCAGTAAAAGATCTGATCGATTCGAACGAGTATGATCCTTACGTTCTCTCAGCCCCGAGCACCCGAAATCCACTCAGTTATTCTGAGAAGCGAGAATGGATAGAGGTCCACTTCGGATACGACTTTTGTGAGAGGTTGATTCTCTGTCCTCATAAGGGGCTCTTAAAGGGAGACCTCTTGATAGACGACAACTCTGAGGGCAGGGGCCAGGACCTTTTCGAGGGGGAACTTCTCCAATTTGGCAGTAGCGCTTACCCGAACTGGGCAACAGTTCGCACTCGTCTCGGGATCTAGAATTGGTCTCTCCAAAGACAAAATCACCAATTTGTCATCTATAGTCCGCTAAATCACCGTCCACTACAGCGGTGCATGATCAGCGCCCACGTAGCGTGACGAAAAGGGCGCCCAATGAAGGGCCTTCAGCCCGGAGAGTACTACTATTTGTTGAGTGATTGAGCGCAGGGGTTGCTTACTCAAGAAGGCTACAGCTTGCGCTCGTACTTTAGAAGTCCATTTTTGCGGGCGAGCCACCTCGGCAAAATTACAACATGACGCCCATTACCATGATCCTGAATTTCTGAAATCTGAGAGACGGGGAGAACATACGATTCTCCGCACAGGCCCGCCTGGTAGAGGCTACCATAGTCAAAGTGCCCTCCTGTGACCTTATAGGAACGAGGCGCAGCCCTTCGGATCATTACTTCAATCGCACAAGTTTCGGTCATAAGCACCTAACACTGAGCTCTGCGGCGCCCGCAGGCACCGAGTACTACAGCGAATTGTTAGCCAACGTTCGAGTTTACTGCCTTTGGAGGTATATATTTATCAGAAGTAACGTAATTTTTCACAAAATCATCATATGCTTCGTAGGTCCCATCTTCAGGTCTAGAAGAAATAACTGCAAATCGAGAGTTAACCGATGATTGTTTGTACAGCGACGACTCGCTCAATATTTTTAAAAACTTTGATCTCTTGCTGTTGCTCATATCTTCAAAGGAGATGAAAGTTTTTATAATCATTCGCCCTGACGAATTATAGTTTTTTAATCCAACGAAAAAAATACCAAGCTCTGACACCAAACCTAAATCTTCACATCCTAGTGATAAAAAATCTTCAGCTAAATTCTTAGTATCCAGCCGTACTATTCCTGCCATGACTCTTTGGATTAAACTTGTGAAATCTGTCTTTGACTGAATCAAATTCCTTTCAAATAACCTTTGAATAAAATGGTCAGACAGGGATAACCCATCATACAACCCCATATTATCGGTTTGATTCTCAGCCAACCTCGATTCAACAAACTCCATTCGCATAACAGCCCACGTTCGAGTTTTATCTCTCCACTCTAATTCGTATGGGTTATCTTTCGTGACATCTAAGAACCATAGCGTCCTTCTTTTTGAGTTACCTTTTCCAACACCTACGATCATTGGCCCGTAAATATACTTCATATTATAAAATATCAGAGTTTTACTATTTAGTTTAAGGCGACTATAAAATTCTCCTTTTTTGGCAGCATTAGCTCTTTGATGAATTAGCTCAATCCATTTGTACCAATCACTAATGGTATATTTATCTTCGTTCGAATGGTTCATCTCTCACCCTTGGCCAGAGCCGCATTGTCGTGGTCAACTAATCCCGGACAGTATTTTAAGTTTTCCTCAGCTGCAACGGGCAAGATACCAACGGGCGGAAAACTCTGTTTAGCAGTGCAACGAAAAAAGGGATGTTTACACAATGATGGCCTTGACCACCAACATTCTGTTCGACACTTGGATTGACGCTACCCCCTATCGCTGATAAATTTTATCTTCAAATTGATCACGGCCTTTAGGGTCTGATAGTGGCATTCACGAAAGATATCCCGTTCGGGGTTCTTCGAGGCTGGCAGCCTTTGTCACTAGATGTCAGTGATAGCTGCATGGTGATTGTAAATTGGGGATCAACCTTCAGGGTGGTCCGGTCCGTATTCGGGGAGCCATAGCCCGACATACGGCATCAATTTATAGGTGCCACCATGCCCATAAAAAACGCGCAACGTACTGCCCCCGCGTACCGACACTACAAGCAAATTTCTTACGAAAACCTAGCTGCTAGCTGGTTTACGGCTGATGGCTGGGAAGTGTTCATGCCAGTTACAGACCATGACCGGAAAACCGATCTTGTTGTGGCAGACGACAACCACTACTACCGCATACAAGTGAAGTCACTGGAAAGTGGCGATGACAACGTGTTCGTTGAGAATAAGTGGCGAGAGGCCAACATCGACTATGTTATCTACTTCTCGCGCACCTCCGACTGGGGCTATATCACTCCCGCCTTTTCAGAAGGTAGGCGCAGACTCAACTCTGCGGGCCATGTGCGCTTCCATCAACATCAGAAGCCCTTTGCGAAGGCGTTCAATAGAGCTTGAGCTCTACCCGTTTGGTGCGAACAGTCAGGTTTTGTTGGTCTAGCTGAACAAGCGATTGACTTCACCGATCAGTAGGTTGGCGCTGCGTGTCCAACACCTGATCTTTGCTATTCTTTTTGGCTTCGTAAATTTCTACCGGCGTTTGCCAAACTCTTAGGGTCTCAAGAACATTTGGGACTCGCGTCAGGGCCCGCGCGGATTCGATCCGGGCTCTCAAATGCTCTCTTTCATGCTCAGGGGCCGAGTCGACTTGCTGTTCCAACTGGTTGAAGAAACCATCTATCGCTTTGGCCTTCCCCCATTCATCAATTAGTGCCTCCAACGCTTCCGTGCTTTTTCTGAATGATTCATTTTTTAGTTTTTCATCCTCAGCGATTCGCATTCGCTCCAACTGCTCTTGCCATTTTTGCTGTTCTCGACGGTTTTTTTCGGCAGCAACAGCGTGTTGATCAACGATTTCTGTTGTCGCGTTTTTGAGTTCGACGGCAACACGTTTGGCAAACTTCTCAAGATCTTGGTCTTTCTTCACTGCCCATTCTCTTTGCCAAGTTGTTCCCCCATATGGGCTATAAGCTCGAAGGCGAAAACGTCCGGACGGGAGATCTCTGTGAGTAGTCCAGGTTGATTCAATCTGCCGCTTTTCAAGTATTGCGGTCTGGACGTACTCGCCCTTCACATAGGCCATCTCTGTCCTCTCACTGTCTTCAATCAGAGTGAGACCAACTGCCGCGGTTCCCACATACACGACCGTCAGACGGCCCGGTGACCAGTGATTGCCGGCGTATCGCTGTTCGCCGCCCTTTGGTCGATCATCAACTTCTGGGCGTCTAACACGGTAATTCGATGCTTCAAGCTTTACTGTCCAGGACCGCCGATAGAATTCCAAAAAGACTGAATTCGCAATTTCCAGAGCGGAGCCTAGAGACCTCTCCGAGGTGATGATGTCGACGAGATTCCACTTTCGCGGTTTTAGATAACCGTTGCTTGTCCTCCAGCCCTTAAGGAAAAGATTGCTAACGTCACGGAGAAGGGGATGAGTCGAAGGCATCTCCGCTGATTTTTTTAGGGCGACGCGACTTCCAGAGGACCTATAGGGTTTTGGGGTTATGACGTTCTTGGCCCGCCCTGGATGGCCCGACCTGGACCAAACGAGATCATGCTCAGGTTTTGAATCTGGTAGAGGTGGAGTCCGGACGTTCCTACCTGCTGCGACCTTAGCCCAGTGGCCGCGTTCAGGTCGTGGGACCCCAAGCATCGCGCAGATTCGAGCAAGGTAGCTAGAAGATACGCCATATTTTGCGGCGACTTTGGTCATCGGCTCTTGCCAAACCTGGTCATATAGCGACTTCCTGTCCACGTCCTTCGTATCCATTTCTAACAACTCCGTTTCAATCAATGCCTGCTAACCAAAAAGCCAGCTTCAACCACAGAAAGAAAATCAAGACGACACGACGACGAAGAAGTCTGGTTTGTCGCAGTTGGCTTAGTCATGCTGGTTTATTTAGCATATTTTTGCCTGACGGATAGCCTGCCAATGAAAGTAAGCTCCGTACAAAGAAAGAAAACGGTCGTTTTCTGGACGCTCCGACCAACGACTCAAAAGACCGCTTTCGGCTTGTTTCACCGTTCAACCGTTGCGCACAGGTCTTATGGTAAACCGACCGTCGCATCCAGACGCTCCCGCCCCGACAATCCCCCGGTTTTGCGCTACCCTTTACCGCTCAAATCCCAGATTTGCAGGAGCAAAACCCCGCTGTGCGACTCGACCAGCTACGCCTGTTGTTTGACGCCGGCAACCTGATGGCCGCCGAGATTGTGACCGCGCCTCTGGAGCCCGGCCCCGCCCCGCGCTGGAGCTGTCAGTTCCGACGGCGCAACGGGGCAAGGGTGACCCTGGACCTGAACCGCAAACGCCATGGCACCGACCAGGTGCGGATCTTCAACAGCCTCGATGCGGCCTTTGCGACGTGCCAGGCGGTGGGGTTTCGAGCCGTGACGGTGCATCAGCGTTGAGGCCTTCCTGGAACAGGTTATGCTTTCCGCATTCGGGGCAGCGCCGTCCAGCTGCATGTGAAGCGGAATATACAGCTTAAATTAAAGCGGGTTTTGTCTTGACGATGGGGTCCACTTTACCATACCCAGGCACCAGCCTTCATGACCCAAATAAGCCGCAATCGGAGCATAACCGTCGTAGCCTTTGTAGGTGTAACTGACGCCTTCCTTGCGGGTCTGGCTGTTGTCCATGGGAAAAACATCCATATCCAGAGCCACGTGCCCCATCGCCAGCGGGGTGACCGGTCCCTTGATGGAGGCCAAAAACTCGCCACTGGCATCCTCCAGCACAGGGATCAACAGCTTGGCGTCTTCATCAAAGCGTTGCCGCAATCGGGCTGAGGACGGTGCCTGTTTGATCCCCATGGCGTACTTAAAGAACGGATCCGTACGGACCGGCTCGACCGCTTCAAAATCGCTTTTCCCCAGAGTGATCAGGCCCAGATAGGTCCGAATCAGATCCATGTTCGGAATGCCATGACGCTTGACGACGGTACGGGCCGTCTTGTTCAGAGAGGTGTGCCGGTTCAAGCAATGACCCACCAGGGCCAGTCCGCCGTGAGGTGTATAGACTTCGGTCTTTGATTGCTGGAGAGTAAAAGTACGCATGGGTTGATGCACTGACTGGGTGAGTGGGCATAATATGACATTACACCATCTAAACCCTTGTTATTAGAGACTTTAATAGTAAATTTGGTCACGTGAAGTCACGGATTCAGGAGTATGCCAAAGGTGACCAGAAGCTTTTGCCCGAAAGTTAGTTGCACAGTATGTTCTCGTCTTTTTGGAGGCGGGTTATGAAGAGTAATCGTATCGGTATGGCTATCGGCAGGTTCTGCAATGTCTTGAGTGAATTCGACGACTGATTAACGACAGGCCACAACAACACAAAAGCTCCCTGCTTCTTCGAGGATCGCAGGGGACTTTTTGACCAGACTGTTAAATGCTTAAACAGCTTTTGCAGCCGTAACGATACCCAGTCCGCGGAGCATGGCTGCTTTTTGATCCTTCATTACGACTCACCCTGCGGTTCTTTTAAACGGGTGTTTTCAGGCTTCTGTCCGCCACTGCGGTCTTCAACCGACTCTTCCGCTGCCAGCCATCGGTATAAGGTGCGCCGGTTTATGCCCAGAATCTGCGCCGCACGGCGCTTGTTGCCGTTCACCGCCCGCATCACTTCGCGCACATAACCCTGCTGTAGGTTATCCAGTGTCGGCCATTCGGACATGTTTTCGCCGGAGCGTGCGATTTTTAGGCCGGCTGCACCGCCTTGACGCTTCCGGATCCGTTCGGGCAGATGGTCCGGCTGAATGATGTCGCCCTCACAAAAGGTAACCGCCCTCTCGATGGCGCTGGCCAGTTCACGGACGTTCCCCGGAAACGGATAGTCCATCAGTGTGCGAGAGCTGACCTCACTAAGCTTCAAAAATCCACGCTGATGCCTCCGTGCAGACTCTCTTAAAAAGTTCATGGCGAGCAGGTCCACATCATCACCCCGTTCCCGCAGTGCCGGAATACACAGGCTCAGGGTTTCCAACCGGTAGTAGAGATCTTCCCGGAAGCCACCCTCGTGGACAGCCTTAAGCAGGTCCACATGGGTTGCCGCCAGAATTCGCACATCCACTGGCTCTTCCTGATCCGAACCAACCGGTTTGACCATGCCTTCCTGCAGGACGCGGAGCAGCTTTGCCTGCAAGCCCAGAGGCATCTCCCCAATTTCGTCCAGCAATAGCGTACCACCGTGCGCTTCCGCAAACAGGCCCTTCCGGGCCTGACGCGCTCCGGTAAAAGCGCCCGCCTCGTGGCCAAAAAACTCACTCTCCATGAGTTCACCCGGAATGCCGGCGCAGTTAACCGCCACAAAAGACCCGGAGCTACGCTCACTGGCCCGATGAATGGCCTTCGCAACCAGTTCTTTACCGGTTCCGCTTTCGCCACAGATAAGCACTGCGGCTTCGCTGCGAGCAATCTGCCGAATTTCAGACCGGAGCCGAACCATGCTTTCATGCTCGCCAATCAACCCAAGAGATTCATCCGCGCCATTGTGCGCAAGAAACTGCTGCAGTTGCCGGGTAAGATCCGCCTGGATCAGCAGACGACGTACTTTTAAGCGCAGATGGTCGGTGGATAATGGCTTGGTGAGAAAGTCATCCGCCCCTGCTTTCAGCGCATCAACCGCCTGATCCACAGTGCCGAACGCGGTAATGATGATAAAAGGCAGGCTGTGCCCGCCAGTCTGAGAAGCTTTGAGAAGCTCAAGCCCATCGCCATCAGGCAGGCGGAGGTCTGACACAACCAGGTCGGGCGTTTCTGCCCCCAGCAACCGGCAGGCTTCGTTTACCGTGCCGGCGCGGGTTACCTGATAACCGTCCAACTCAAGCTCCTCACTCAGCAGCTGACCCAGGCTGGCATCGTCTTCCAATAGCAGAATTCTTGCCTTGTGCGCGTTCATGTCGTCGCCTCTACTGGCCAGAACAGGCTCATTCTGCACCCTCCGGTTTCATTGCTTCCGATTTCAATCCGGCCGCCGTGCTCTTTTAACACGCTGCTGACAACAGCCAGCCCTAACCCCGTGCCCTCTCCGGCAGGGCGGGTACTGTAAAACGGCTCGAACACTGCCTCCCGCTTTTCTGCCGCGATACCGGGGCCATCGTCGTCTACCCGCACCTCCCATTCGTTAACACCTCGATGGAGAGACAAAACAACCTCGGAGCAGGCGGCCTGGCAGGCGTTGCGCACTACGTTAAGGCATGCAAGCTCTAGCCTTACAGGTTCCGCCCTCACTCTGGCATCGGCTTCGAGGCCTTGGCTCAACAAACGCTTCCCGCGACATTTTTCGTCCTCACCGGCACGGTCCATCACGTCCCTGAGAACAGCATCGAGGCTGACGGGCCTACGTGAATCCGGCACATGGCGGAAGCAGCCCAGCAGCTGCTGGATAATGGTGGTCATGCGCGCCACCTGGTAACCGATATCATCCAGCTGCCGGCGTTGCTCAGCCGTGAGTTCATGGCGCGCCAGAATATCTGCGCGCCCCTGAATGACATTCAACGGTGCTCCCAGTTCGTGAGCGACACCGCCAGCCACGCGCCCGATCATGGCAATTTTCTCCTGGTACTCAAGGCGCTCGGCAAGTTGCCGCTCTTTGATCACACGCTGCTGTATTTCCTCTTCCGCCAGTGCCATGCGCTCGCCGATGTCCCGCACGCCCCGGTATATCTGCCGCAACTCGCGGGGGCCAGACGGCTCCGCTTCAAACCGCCAGTGGCCAGGAGCCAGGTCATTCATGGTGCTCAGCAGCCGGCTAACGTGTCGGCCCACGGCGCCATAGTGCCCGAGCACCACCACAAAGATGATCGTTACCGCGAGGGCTGACCAGATAGACACAGCCCACAGGCGGCTCGACGCCAACAGCTCATGAAAATCGCTGCGCCGGCGGGTTACCTGAAGCAGTCCCTGTATCCGGCCGTCGTCGGCTACCAGGGGCGTAAACTGCGAGAACACGGATTGTCCGTCCACCCTGCGAAACGCTCCGCCAAGCTCGCCACTGTTGATGACCTGCTCGGCACTTGCGCTGTTCCCCACATCGGTGTCAGCCAGGCCTAGGCTGGCGATTTGTGCTCCGTCTTTGTCAAATACCGACGCACCTGAAACTCGACCGATCCGGAAAATGGATTTCAGGGAATCCCCCATCACCAGCTCGTCTTTTTCCTGCATCGCCCGGGAAAGCGGCACGCTGGCGGCGCGGGCTACCAGTTCCAGATCTTCCTGCAAACGATCGTTAAGAGCCCTTTCTACAGCCCCGAATCCCAAATAAATGGCCAGGCCGCTAATAACAAGCAGGGGCACAACGATGCTCAACACAAGGGATAGCTGTATCGACCCGATTACCTGGCCGGCGCTCTTCAAGGAAGGTTTCATTCTGGCTCCAACGACATAATTGCCACACCTTTTTGCCACATGTGGCATTTCGCCACAAGCCTCATTACCTGAGATTAACCAATTTAAAACCACAACATAATGTTTTTAAAAGATAAAAATGAATTACAGCAAGCTGGCACGGAGCTTGATTAGTCCTTGGTGATCGTAAATGAAACAGGAGATATTGATTATGAATAAGCTACTCGTATCCATCACCGCATCCATTGCCTTGCTTGCCGCTGCGCCGGCCATGGCTCAGCAGAACCAGCAAAGCCCGGCGGCCACCGGTGACTCCAGCAGCTACTCGAACCCAGCTGCGGCAGGTACTCAGGAAACAAACTACAACGACGCCGAGCTGAAGAAATTTATCGAAGCGCAAAAAGGTGTTACAGAAGTTCGGGAAGAGTACATCGAGAAAATTGAAGCAGCTGATTCGCAGCAAAAAGCTCAGGAACTGCAGATGAAAGCCAACGATGAGATGGTATCGGTAATAGAGGGTTTGGGCATGGATATCCCGACCTACAATGCTATTGCAACAGCCTATAGTAGTGAGCCGAAGGTACGGAACCGTATTGAAGCGCTGATGTAAGTACCAGTTGATGTAGATACCGACTGAAACCGGGAACTTTCTCGTCAGTTTAGCCCCGCCCCCAGCGGGGCTTTTTTCAGCGCAAGTCACCGCGCTCCCCTTTTTGCCAACACTGGCGCTGCTGGCCCAAGCTGTGAGCAGGCATGATATGTTCCCACTCTGTCCGCGCCGCACGATTCTCTTGGGCTCTCATTTCGTACCCGCAAGAGCGCCAATCCACGCGCCCACCAGACTTGCCTTTCCATTCCCACTGACAGCCACAATAGACGGTGCCGCGTTCGGAGCGATTCTGATCAAAATAGATGTCTTCTCGAGCTATCTGCTTGGCTTTGCTAAACGACGAAGCAAATTCCGCTGCGAGCGCTCCGTGTGCGAACGCAAGTGCGCAAATCAGAAGAAGGGTAAGACGAGCAATGGGTGCAAAACAGGCAGAAGGACGGTGCGACAAGCGAGTTAAGTGCATGATGACGAGCTTTCTTTTTAAAATGAATTTGTGCAGATTTATGACAGGACCGGAGTTTAAAGCAAAATTCTTGATTTCAAAGGATTTAGTAACTGAAGGGGGCATATATAAGCCCGTAACGAAAAATGACGTATGCTTGAGGGGAGATCATGGGTTTTGAGCGGTCAGGTTTTGATGTCAGGAATTCCGCAGTAACTCAGTTTCAAACCATTCAGAAATTTCTGCTGCAACATTTTGTTGAGCTGGGCCAAATTCTTTGGCGTTTTGGTTTTGCAGTTTTTTGGCGGCTTTCTTTTGCAAAAGTTCTCCACGCTGCTCAGCAAACACGGATGACAGTGTTTGCACCGGAATATCATAACCGTGTTCAGTATTGAGATGACGACGTAACGCCTTAAATTGATCAGGTAAAGGGGGATTCGTAAGAACCCGTTGTACGTCACCACTCAATATCTCGTGTTGCACTCCCCAAAATTTCACAGCAGCTATCCAATTTTCCGTAAACGAGTTAGTGCAGAATGTGAACGCTTTAGGGTGGCCTGCCGGTGGTTTCACGTTGAAGGCTGCTTGCCAAGAGTTCCTGCGATCTCTAAAAAAGTGGCAAGTGATGCAATGTACTCCGACACCACGAAAAGGTTTGGTTGTTGGGTGGTTTTGACTGACGAAAACCTGATATTGGTGCAGATAGCTGTCTGCCTGCCAGGTCGCTTCCTGCAATTCCGCTTTAAGTTTTTCATAGCGAAAATGAACGTCGGATTCGTTTTGGTTGTCGGAACGAGACGTTGAAAAGTAGGACTGCCGGTAGTTTTGGTTAAATGCGACGGTGACCCGAAAACCAATAAAACCGGAACCATGATCTCCGGGGGCGTAGTAACGAATGGCCATACTTATATCTTCGAAAGGGTTGGATTAACTGTAAATACTGTTCTGGATGTTCAAATGGATCTTTGCACTTTCCACTGCCTCAAGGGGGCAGCTAACCAAGGTACAACCTTCTGTCACGGACACAAGAGCTTGGTGCGGATAACTTTTAACTTGTAAATTGTAACTCAAGCCCACAGGGCGGGGCGCTATGTACTTCAAGGTGTTGAGACATTTATACTGAATTCTGACCTGCTTGCGTGACTGCACTCGATGTCGCAAGCATGGGCCGCCGGTCTTTCGTGCAGGGAAGGCCAGGGCGTTCTCGCTGGTGCAGATTGCTCTCTACCAAATATTCTACGCTGGTCCAATGGACGGCTTGTGCTTGCGAAATACCGCAAATCTCAAGCAAACCGAATGGACGACGTTTGGTATAACTAAAGATGTGGAGCTCTAAAGTATGCTCAGACCGCTCTACTTCTAAGGTTTAAAGGTTGCTTCACTTCATGCTGCGCTGTTTGAATATCGTTTCTGTATGGCCCCAGAGACAGTGCCAAGTTTTACAAAGGCTGAATTATTCCTGAAATAAATCCGCGTGCGTTCCAGTTCGGGTTAACTGCAATTCTTCGCCAACCACACAGTACAAAAGCAACCAGTCCGGTTCAATGTGCGCGTCTCGATAGCCCTTCCAGTTTCCCCGTAAAGGGTGATCCTGATAAGCTTCCGGTAAAGGCGTCTGGCGCATCAACAGACTGAGCAGCATCTTTAATTTGTCTAAGTCTTTGCCCCGTTTTCGGGCTTTCTTCACATCCTTCTTGAACTGGGTCGACTGTACTGGCGTCAGCATTACAATCCCAGATCGTCAAACAGCGCCTGCTCGTTACTGAAACGTTTGCCCTTGCCAGCTTCCAGCTCTTCCATAGCCTTGACGGTTTTAGTGTTGGGTACTTGCACCGAAAATGGCAATCGCTGTTCGTCGGCAATCCTTAGCATTAGCAAGCGTATGGCGTCTGACACGGACAGGCCCATAGCGTCTAAAGCGGCGGTAGCGCGGGCTTTAGTGTCACTATCGATGCGGGCGCGAACTACAGAATCAGTATTCATAAAGGCCTCGCGTTATTTGTAGTATCAGTGTAGCTACAAATTATCTAGGTTTTTTCAACTTAGCGCAAGCGAACTTCATCCACTTATAGATAATGTACAGTTGTGTCTAATAGACGGTCGTTTATTGGACGCTTGGACACTTCTCGGAAAACCCATCAGATTGCTATTGTTGTGTGTTCAAAATCACGTACAGAAATCTATGATTAGAAAAGGTGTGTTTTATGATCATAGACGAGGAATGCTCACTGCACCGTGGTAAGTCCCCAGCTATAAATTGAAGGCGAAGCGACAACGGAAAAGCTATCGCAGTGCTTGGTCTTTTTGGACAGCGAGGCTATTTGAGCATGGATTCCCAAAGCTTACATACCGTTTTTGCGAAATGGATCAGATGCTGTTTTGTGCCATCGTCAAGTTCAACAACGATAAATGGGCCGCCTCCGTCTGGCCTGGTATCGCACACAGCTTCTCCGAAACCGGTAGGCCCGACCGCAGTTTACCTCGCCTTCGTGATGTCCCGTGTTGAGTGGTCTAATTGCATGTGCTTCGGCGACGTTGCGGAGCAGTGGGCATGCAAGCCTCCAAAGAATCTGGCCTGCCGGAAAGAATTTGAACCTATGGCCTTTGGTCCGGAAGGCAGGAATTGCGATCCTGAGCTCTTGTTCACTGTAAAGTGTTGTTCATTATTAATGAACGATGCTATTTTGTGAACAAGATGTTTGGAGAGTCTATGAAATCAACAATCAAAGAGCGCGAATTTCTAAGCCAAGCAACCCGCGCGTTCCATCAAGAAACAGGTTTAGAGATGCACCTTACTGGCCAGAGTGAGGTCATGCCCTACTCTGATGGCTTCATTCTTGACCTGGGCGATACGGGTATCCAGTACAGCGTCGAGCTGAAGCGCTGGGCGCAGCAGGCGAATATAGGCACTATTGTCGCTCAGCTACGACGAATGCCGCCGCCCGCATTGCTGGTCGCTGATTACGTAAACCCGAATATGGCAGACCGTCTTCGAGAAGCTGGCGCACAGTTCATTGACGCCGCCGGCAATGCCTATCTGAACGAAAAGACATTCTTCGTCTTTGTAAAAGGTAATCGCAAAACGCCGGTCCATGCATCACCAAGGAAAACTTCCCGAGCCTTCAATTCATCTGGTTTAAAGCTGATTTTCAGTTTTCTAACGGACCCTCATTTGGTCGGTGAAACCTACCGAACAATGGCAGAAGCCAGCGGTGTTTCCCTTGGTGCCATTGGCTGGGTTCTGAATGACCTGAAAGACAAGGGCTATATCCGAGAACATGGAAAGAAAGGCGCAAGGTCATTTGAGAACCCTATGGGACTGCTTGATCGCTGGGCCGAGTCTTACCCGGAAAAACTGCTACCCGAGTTGGACATGGGGCTATTTCAGGCAACCTCTGCGATGCCGTGGAAGAACATCCGGCCGGAGCTTCTGGGTGGGTGTTGGGGCGGGGAAGTTGCCGTCTCTCGACTGGGCAACTATTTGTCGCCTGCTCAGGGGACTATTTATCTGCCCCGAGAAAAACTGAAAAACTTGGTAATGGAATATAGGCTTCGCAAAAGCCCGGACAACTCACCCAATACATCGGAGACATTACAGATCAACGAGAAATTCTGGCTCGATGATTCACTCAACGTAAACCAAACTACTGGGATTGCCCCAGATATTCTTGTCTATGCTGACCTCCTGATGACCGGCGACCCTCGTAACCTGGAAGCAGCGGAGCGGCTTCATGGCCAGATTAAAAATCGAATCCAAGAATATTGATCCAATTCAATTGGACACCTACGGAGCCATCAAGCGTGTTGCCGTGGATCAGGATGTGCCATTCATAATTGTCGGCGCCTCCGCCCGTGATCTGGTAATGCATCACGCCTATGGAGCACCAATTCAACGGGCAACAATGGATATCGATCTCGCCGTTCAGGTCCCGGATTGGACTGATTTTGAACGCATCCGCGACAGTTTGATTCGCCAAGGTTATACCAAAACCGATCTACCTCATCGTTTGCATGGCCCGAACGGCGCCCCCATCGACATTCTTCCTTTTGGAGCTGTTGAAAGTGCCGATTCAACGATCCAATGGCCGCCTTCCGGCGACGTGCATATGAGCGTGGTCGGTTTTCAGGATGCACTGGATAACGCCGACTGGTTGACGATAGCAACAGAGCCAGAGCTAGAATTGCCTGTCGCCAGCCCCCAGGGGTTGGCCCTTCTGAAACTGGTGGCCTGGTCCGAAAGAGATGCGCAAACAAGACGCAAAGACGCGGCCGATATCGCTTACCTGGCATCCAACTATGAAAATATTCCCGGACAGATGGACCGGCTTTTCGATCAGCATGAAAGCATCCTTGAGGCTCACGACTGGGATACGAGACTTGCGGGCGCTCAGTTGCTCGGTAAGGAAACGGCACAGATTGCCTGCGAATCAACGATGAAAGTCCTGCGACGCTTGCTCAATAACGATCTGGTTGCCAACCTGACGAGGGATTCGGGCAACGCGTGCGGCGACGCCACCGAAGAAATCGTGTCAGCGTTTATTGGTGGACTTTTTGGCTCAGAGGTAACGAATGTACAGAATTGACTCAGAAGCCAACCGCATTACACCACTGGCGGTAAAACGCTTCTCAGAACTCAAAATCTCCGAGCGAGATCACTTGCAGGAGTGGCTCGAAAACGCCCCGGAAGCCTTCGGTGAAGAGCTGCTGTTCATCCAGAAAGAATTCGACGGTTTCGACGATACCCGTGAACGCCTGGACCTACTCGCTCTCGACAAAGACGGCAACTTGGTCATTATCGAAAATAAGCTGGATGACTCCGGTCGGGATGTGGTCTGGCAGGCGCTGAAGTACGCTAGCTACTGCGCGAACCTGAGCCGTGCTCAGGTCATTGATATCTATCAGCGGTATCTCAACCAGAATTTCCGGCCCAGCGACTCGGAACCGCTGAATGCGGAAGAAAAACTTTCTGAATTTCTTGGCGTGGAGGATCTCAAAGAAGCCAGCATCAATCGCACCCGTTCCCAACGCCTGATATTCGTGGCGGCTAAATTCCGCAAAGAAGTCACCAATGTGGTGTTATGGCTCAGCCAGTTTGAAATCGCCTGCCAGTGCTTCAAAGTGACACCTTACGCCTCTGGCGACGATCTTTTCCTGAACGTCGAACAGATTATTCCGACGCCCGAATCCCGCGACTTTATGGTGGGCATGGCGGTGAAAGAAGCTGAGGAAAAGTCCGTATCGGATGAACTCAGAAACAGCCAGCGGCTGAGGTTAAGGTTTTGGGAACAAGCGCTAGAAAAAATAAAACACAGCGAATGCTCCCTGTACGACAACATCAACCCCGGAAAGGACCACTGGCTATCTGCGTCAACCGGTATCTCCTCGGTGAGTTACGCTTTGATCTTTGCCAAGAAAGAAATCCGGGTGGAACTGACCTTCCAGCGTGCAGACGCCGACGAAAATACGTTCATGTTCGAGTTCATGAAAGAACGTAAAGCAGACATCGAGGCTGAATTTGGTCAGCCGCTTACCTGGGCGGATTTGCCCGAGCGAAAAGCCTGCCGAATTCAATATGCGAAAGCCGTGGACGGTTACGATGAAGACAACTGGCCTGCCATGATTGATTGGCTGTCGGAGCAGATCGTCCGGTTTGAGAAAACATTGAGAAAACCGCTTAAAGAAGCCGGCGCTGCCTTAAAAACGAGAGCTGGCTGAATTCAAACACCGGCACTGGTACCACAGTATTTACACATCCAAAGAGAACCAACGCAGTCATGATCACCGGCGAACTAAAATCCAAAGTCGACAAAATCTGGGACACCATGTGGTCCGGGGGTGTTTCAAACCCCATTTCCGTGGTCGAGCAGCTCACCTATCTGTTGTTCATTAAACGCCTGGATGAGCTGCATACGCTCAAAGAGCGCAAAGCACAGCGCCTGAATCAGCCCATTGAAGATCCCGTGTTTGGCTCCGATCAGGATCACCTGCGCTGGTCCCGCTTCAAGGACGCCGCTCCGGAGAGCATGTTCAATACGGTTAAAGATGAGGTCTTTCCGTTCATCAAAACCCTGGGCAATAAGGGCGAGGAAGACGGTGAGGGTGGCAGCACCTACACCCATCACATGAAAGACGCGCTGTTCATGATGCCGACGCCTCGGGTGCTGGCGAACGTGGTGGATCAGCTCGACAGCATCGACATGAGCGATGCCGACACCAAGGGCGACTTATACGAATATATGCTCGGCAAAATCGCGAGCGCTGGCCAGAATGGCCAGTTCCGTACCCCTCGCCACATCATCAAGCTAATGGTGGACATGACGGCACCCACTCCGAAGGACGTGATCTGCGATCCGGCCTGCGGCACCGCCGGTTTTCTGGTGGCAGCTTCTGAATTCATCCAGCAGCATCACAGCGATACCATCTATAAAGATGAAGACGCCCGCCGCCGCTTCAACGAGTCCACCTTCCACGGCTATGACTTCGACACCACCATGCTGCGTATTGGCAGCATGAACATGTTGCTGCACGGCGTGGAAAACCCGGACATCAACTACAAGGACTCGCTAGCCCAGGCGGACGACGCGGATGAGGAAAAGTACTCCCTGATCCTCGCGAACCCGCCGTTCGCCGGTAGCCTAGATTACGAGTCCACCGCTAAAGACTTACTGCAAACCGTAAAGACCAAGAAAACCGAACTGCTGTTTATGGCTCTGTTCCTGCGTCTGCTCAAAACAGGCGGCCGTGCGGCGGTAATCGTGCCGGACGGCGTTTTGTTCGGCTCCTCGAAGGCCCATAAAAGCCTGCGGAAAATGCTGGTGGAAGAGCAGAAGCTGGACGCGGTGATTGCCATGCCCTCAGGGGTGTTCAAGCCCTACGCCGGTGTATCCACCGCTATCTTGTTTTTCACCAAAACCAATTCAGGCGGCACCGACAACGTTTGGTTTTACAACATGCAGGCAGACGGTTTTTCGTTAGACGACAAGCGGACTCCCCAACCGGACATGACAGACCTGCCTGATCTCCTAAACCGCTGGAACAATCGCGACAAGGAAGGCAAACGCAAGCGCACCGAGCAAAGCTTTTTGGTGCCGCGAGAGGAAATCGCCAGCAATGAATATCATCTGTCGATCAACCGATACAAGGAAGTGGAGTATGAGGCTGTGGACTATGACCCGCCGCAGGTGATTCTGGAGCGGTTGGCGAAGCTGGAAGAAGAGATCTCAGAAAGACGAAAAGAGCTGGAGGCCATGCTGAAATGACTTGGCAGACAGTTCCCCTTGGTGACTTGGCGGTGAGTAGGGGCGGCTCAGTAAATCCTGCCAAGTTTCCAGATGAAACCTTTGAGCTATTAAGCATTCCTGCATATGACGACGGGGAAGCAGAAGTATGCCTCGGAGCGTCAATAGGCTCTTCCAAAAAGTGTGTGGAAGAAAATGATATTTTGCTTTCCCGCATTGTTCCGCATATTCGGAGAAGCTGGGTTGTGGGGCCTTCAAGAGGTTATAGGCAGATTGCTTCCGGTGAGTGGATTCAATTTAGAAGTCCGGACGTGTATCCAAAGTATTTGAGGCATTTTCTCACCTCAGATCCTTTTCATAATCAGTTTATGAGAACAGTATCGGGAGTTGGTGGCTCATTGCTTAGGGCGAGACCTACTGAGGTTTACAAGATCGCTGTTCCGCTGCCTCCCCTGGAAGAACAAAAACGCATTGCGGAAATTCTGGATGCGGCGGATGCGCTGCGGGCCAAGCGCCGCGAGTCCCTCGCCCAGCTCGACGCGCTCCTGCAATCCACATTTCTTGATCTCTTTGGTGATCCAGTGACCAATCCGAAGGGGTGGCCCGTTGTTGAGACGCGAGATGTGTTCAAACTTGCGCCGCGGATAGGAACAACAACACCAGCTTTAGGAAAAGGATGCATTGTGGTTCGAGTAGGTGAGGTTGGCCGGATCGGATAGATTTCGAGCGATGCGGCAGGGTGGAGTTGTCTGATAAGGACAAAGAGAAGTTTCGACTTGAGCCTGGTGACACCGTTCTCGCAAGGGCTATCGGGTCTCGCAATCATCTTGGCAAGTGCTCTTACTTCGACGGTTATGAGGAAGATGTCTATATTGATTCTCATGTAATGAGGTTAAGGCCGAATGTAGTGGTCAACTAATCCCGGACAGTATTTTAAGGTTTTCCTCAGCCGCAACGGGCGAAATGCCGTCGTTGAATGTGTGAGGTCGTTGCCGGTTGTAGTAGCCCATCAGATAGCCACCAACATCTT
>Ga0306912_1000711_pt1 | contig 18158 bp, 16 predicted proteins | sample AntRauFillE10628_FD_190443 | JGI IMG/M metagenome (GOLD analysis project Ga0306912, IMG submission 190443) | Saline lake microbial communities from Rauer Islands, Antarctica - Metagenome Filla E10 #628 (v2) (version 2) | ecosystem: Environmental > Aquatic > Non-marine Saline and Alkaline >... | reverse complement strand
CTATCGGTGAAATGGCCAGCCTGAATTATGAAGAAGGGCTAGACTAAAAAACCGGTAAGAAACCACATAATAATTTAGAACTTTAAAAGAGCCCCGCAAAGAACGGGGCTTTTTTAATGCGGAGCGGCGTTACAAATAAGAAACAATTTATTTCAAGATCGTTACAAGAATCACATTTTCCAGCTACATAGCAGGGGTAAGATAAAAGGGTAGTTAAGACAACAACCCCATAGAGAAGGAGAAATCCAGATGTCTCTCATACCCAAGAAAATGCCCCATATTTCGCACCCTTTTATTTCTTCTATTTATCTTAAGGAGGATCATGCCAAGGGAATGTATAGTGAGAACACCCTGATTGTTGAAGTCAAAAGACACCGCTGTACAGCAGAAGCAGATTATCTGAATCTGTTGACGGAATTACCCAGCTTAAAGGAAAAAGCAGAAAGCTATTTCGGTCAGTTTTCCAATATTGATATCCGGATGGAATCCGTCCATTAACCTTTCCCCCTGCCCGACCCGCCCTGTGGGACCGGCCAAGGTTTGCGCCTTGGCCGGTCCTTTCAGAGACAAAATATAACATCGCGGCTTGAGGCAGGAAAACCGGGAACCATAGCCAGGATACGCTGTATGTAACACACATCAAAAATATAACCCCAGAACAGGAGTAAATATAATGACATTGAAAATAAAATTTTTAACAGCAGCTTCGGCAGTTGCTCTTCTTATTGCTGTAGATGCAGGAAATGCAAAAAGCTCGGATGAAAATATCCGGCAGATCTCTTTTTCCAATCAAACCAGTGCTTCTGTTTCAACAGAAAATCAGAAGACAGATAATCAGAAGGATTCATACAAGTCTGAAATAAAATCCGGGGCCGATACCGAGGTAGAGGCAAAAGCCAAAAGCCAGAATGATGTCGATCTTGAAGAAGACATCAGTAGCGCTGCCAATAAGGCCGGCGAAGAGCTGCAGGATGGCTATGAAAATGTCAAAGCCGCATTCACCGAAGATGGCTCCGGGAATATTCGAATTAACACGCAAGCTTCTGCAAACAAGATGATCGGACAACCTGTTTACACCGCAGAAAACAAGCGTGTCGGTACAGTCGAAGATATTATTCTCAGTCGTGAGGGTAACTTGGAAAATGTTGTTGTTGCTGATGGTGGATTTTTAAGCATCCGTGACAAGAAAGCGGCCTTTGATGCCCGGACGGTAAACCCGCGCTGGGTGAATGGTAAATTGCAAATGGATTTAACCGAAGAGATGATTGAAAACGCCCAGTCGTTTTCTTATGACCGGACAAAAGCCAGCAAATCTGTACAAACGCCGGAACCTGGAAGCGTGAGCGTTGCCAGACTTCTTGATGCAAATATTGTCGGCCCTGATCAGGAAGTCTTAGCTGAAGTTGATAACATTGCCTTTGGCGCTGAAGGAGAAGCAGACCAGCTGATTATTAAATATGGTCAGGTCATGGGTATGGGCGGTGAGCGAGCCGCTATAAACTTTAATACAGCGCGCCTTGTTGATGAAGAAGGCGGTAAGAAAGCCCAGTTCCAGTTGACCGGTAACCAGGCTGTAGAATTAAAACGCATGCAGGAAAAAGAATAAACATCCCTGCATATAAAAAGCTCCCACAACAAGAGAACCCGTCCTTAACCAGACGGGTTCTTTTTTGCTGTGCTTTCCTATCGCATTGTTTAGACCCGCCATATCACAGGTTTAAATATCGGCGCGTTATTTTAAAAAGCACATAAAAAAATACTCCCCGGTGACGAGGAGTATTTTTTCTGCGATTAGGGTATTTGATATACCTATAAGCTTGTTAATTAGTTAAAGGATTCACTTTCATCATGAGGCGATGTGACCTCTGTGCTATAGGCATGTTTCCATTCACGCATATCAATGGCATGATCCTTATTGGCATCAAGATCCATGAAATAGGTACCGATGAATTCCTTGGCGGAAAGACCGTCATTGTTTTCATCGAATTGCGATAGACGTGTGCGCTCCATAAAGGTGCTATATTCATAGGTGGTCTTTTCAGCGTGTCCATCTGCATCAAGATCGGTCATCGTAATTTTTTCCCGTTCAACCGGAACGACGGTGACAACACTTTTCTCTTCGAATTCATTGTTATCAATGATCTCGTTCCCATCGGTATCGTAAATATAGAACAGACGTTCACCGATCCTGTCTAAAGACAGTGCGTCACTGTCCTTGATACTCATTTCTGAAAGATCAATCGCATTGCTGCTTTTCACAGTGGTTTTTTGTGTAGTGGTTTGTACCGAAGTTGTAGTTTTTGCTACGGTTTCGGCCTGCGCGGTACCGGCGAATACCAGACCTGCAAAGACCGCACAATGTCCGGCCATCAGCATATATTTCGTTGTTTTTTTCATTATTTATCTCCTCTTGATTAAACACGTATTTCAGGGTTATTTGGAATCTTCAGCGGTATCTTCGATAGCATTACCTGCGGCCTGGGTGTCCTTGCCAAAACCTTCAACGGTATTGCAGGCTGCTGCCGGCAGAAATAGGGCAAGGGCTAAAATTGCGAATAGTTTTTTAGTCATGGTTTGTATCCTTTCGTCTTATTAGTGAATTAGCGTATTTGCAGGGGGACATACTAACCAAGCGGCTATTCGTTCCACTTTGGCAGTGTTCAGCTTGGTATAATCATCGCTTACGATGAACTAAAACAGCGTTTGGGCGTTTATAGGCTAAATCACCAAGAAAGGCAGATAATGTTTATTTTTAAGAAATTGCACAATCCAGCACGCTGTTTAATGATGGTCATCACGCTGGGGATGTTTGCTTTGCCCGTACAGGCGCAGGCGCAGAATATGACTGGTGATGAAGGATCGGACGTGGCAGAAATCATACGCATGTTATTGCCGTCCCTGACCGATAACAAGGATCGGAATACCCCGTCATTTTATCGGCCTGTGGTAAAGAAGAACGAGGTTGAAGGATCTTTCGTCGACCTGACCTATCAGTCTATCAAAGGCAATGATGGTGAAACCGTAGGCCTGATTAATGATATACTGGTTGATCCTGAAACCGGCAAAGCGGATAAAATTATTTATACCCGACCCGATACCGAGGATCAGGCAAATCCAAAGCTTTCCAGTGTTGATTACCGCTATGTTCTGGTACAGGAGCAGGATGGTGATATTCAGGTCAATATTGATGGTAACGTGTTGAAAAACAGTTATGAATTTAAATATACGCCGGATATTTTAAAACAGTATATCAGTCTGAAATATTTGCGTCAGGGTGATGTTATTGACGGTTTTGATAAAACCGTTGGCCGGATTATAGCGGTCATTTATCGTAACAACAAGATCGAACAAATCTATGTCGCACTGTCCAAAAATCTGGCCAGTGGAAAAGACCGTTTATTCAGTGTGCCGTTTGAAGCAGCGCATATTATTCATGAACAGGATGGTTTTGATTTGCATCTGACAAAGGCACAGACAGAAAGTCTGGCGGCACAATTATATACCTATAAAAAAACCCCGCTTGAAACATCCGAAGCGTTATCGGATTAAGCGTTATAAAAAAGGAGCTGCATTAAAACAGCTCCTTTTTTTATAGATTTTCTTTTTCAACGGCGAGCAATATCAGGTTTTACGCCCCAGTTTTTTGCGGGCGGCAAGGATGTTTTTGCGTGGATTATCTGATGCAAAGGAATCGACCTTGACCGCTTCCCAGCAAATATCGCGCGATTGACGGATAATGGCGGCCTCATCCGTGGTGATGATTTTCTTTTCAACCGCCATCGGCAGATCCGTATTATCGGCGCGATTGCTGCCATCAAGCTGGCCGGATTTCAGAGCTTGTTTGAGTTTTCTTTCCAGCGGCTTGGCCTCGGCATATTTGTTAAAGGCGGCTTCCAACAGGCCGATTTGTTGCGTCTGGTCTTTGGTGGTATAAATACCGGCTGTCAGACGGTCACGGGCGATACCCGGGCGGGTCAGCAGGCTTGCTACTTCATGATCACGTTTATCGGACGGGGCTTTGTTGTGGTAACGACCGGTAAAGGGCAGCGCTGACAAGGGCATAGTCACGGCTCTGATCAAAAACCCGCTGATCGGATTGTAATTATCGAGCAGGTCTTTAAAGGCTTTTTCCGCATCATGCAGGTCTTCTTCCAAAGCGCGATGAAGCAGTGGCAGGTCTTCTTTGGGGTTGCCGTCTTTTTCAAACTTCCATAAGGTGAAAGCGGATTTGGCAATATGGCTTTGCATATCGCCTAACCGTGCGGATACCCGCTCCAGCGTTTTTAAACGGCCACCATAGGTCAGCAGTGATAGATTGGTGGCGACATTAAAGTTTGATGCCATACGGTTCAGTTTTTGGTAATAACGCTTAACATCTTCATTCTCGACCGGAACGGGGCTGAAACGACCATCGGTAAAACCGTAAAAAAGGCTTTTGCCGACATTGGCGACAGCATTGCCGATATGTTTCAGGACATGTTTCACAATGCCTTTGCCATCATTATTGGCAGCTGCCATCATATGATCCATCAAATGCGGGTGCGAGCGCACCAGCCCCTGCCCGAAAATCAACAGATTGCGGGTCATCGGATTTGAGCCTTCGACGGTGATTGCAACCGGAACACCTTTATAAGCATCCATCAACAGGTTACGTGGCCCTGTTTGCACAGCAGCGCCGGCCAGAACATCCATACCGTCATCCAGTGTCTTGCGAAGATTTTCTGTCAGGTGGTATTTTGAAATGGCAGATAGAATGGTGGGTTTTTCGCCGCGGTCAATCATAAGCGCCGTTGCTTTGCCGGTGGCATCCATCATATAGGTACGGCTGCCCATGCGGGCGATCAGCTCCTCGACCCCTTGGAAATTGGCAACGGCGGTGTTGAACTGTTCGCGGAAACTGGCATAAGCAGTGGTGACATAGGTCGATAATTTCGCACCAGCGGTGGACAGCGAGGGCAGGGAAATACAGCGGCCAACGCCAAGACATTCCATGACCATTTTCCAGCCCTGACCAACACCGGCTTTACCACCGATGACGTATTCTTCGATGGGCAGGATGACATCCTTGCCGTAATTGGGGCCATTCATAAAGGGCAGACCGGCTGGAAAATGGCGGTCACCGAAATCGGCGCCTTTGGTATCGCGCGGGACCAATACAGCGGTAATGCCAAGATCAACCTGATCGCCCAGCAGACCATCGGGATCGGTAACCTTAACCGTGATTCCGGCAACATCGGTAACGGGGCCAAGTGTAATGTAACGTTTGCTCCAGTTCATTTTCAGGCATAGATCGCCTTGATCGTTTTTGATGACAACGGCTTCGTCCTGCATGGCACCGGCGGCATCTGATCCATTGGCCGTACCGGTCAGGGCAAAACAGGGGATTTCATCGCCATTGGCAAGACGGGGCAGATGTTCTTTCTTTTGCTTGTCGGTACCGTATGTGTGGATCAGTTCACCGGGTCCAAGCGAGTTTGGCACCATAACGGTAACGGCGGCCGTAATATTGCGGCTGGCGATTTTTTGAATGATGGCGCGATGGGCCAAAGTCGAAAAGCCAAGGCCGCCTTCGGATTCAGGAATTTCAAGGCCGAAAAACTTATGCTCCATCAAATGTGCCCAGACCGGTGCCGGCAGGTCGCCAAGATCACTTTCGGATTTGATGCTGTTGTTGATTTCCCAGGTATCAAGCATAGCGCACAGCTCTTCCACCGGACCGTCAATATAGGCCTGTTCCTGATCGGTCAGGACGGGCGCGGGCAGGGACATCAAACTATCCCAGTCAAGCTTACCGGCAAAAATGCCGCCTTCAAACCCCTTGGTGCCCGAGGCCAGCGCATCTTTGTCAGCCTCGCGCATCGGCGGCAGGATTTTGGTGTATTGCTTGACGATAAAGTCATTCAGCGTGTTTTTTGGGGCAACCATTTGTTTTTAGCTCCTGAACAAGTAAGTGTTTTCAGTATAATAGCAGATAATGTAGTTTTCTTTCAGCACCTTATCAATATGGTACGGCATAATGTATTAATATACAGGAAATACATTTACGTAGCGTATCAGTTTTCTTATGATGCGGAACAAGTATCCACGGGCAGTACGACCTGCAATTCAACGTAATTTCAAAAACCTGTTATTAATATAAATGTTTTTTGATCGGGAGCGAGACAATGGCCAGTTGCGGAATAGATTTCGGGACGTCAAATTCTGCGCTGTCGCTGGTTCAGCCGGATGGTACGGTAAAGCTTGCGACTGTCGAAAATGAAAACACCACCATTCCAAGCGCGGTGTTCTATCCCGCCCGTGGGCGCGCCTGTTACGGGCGGGCGGCGATTGAATCCTTTATGTCTGGCGAAGATGGCCGGTTCATGCGCAGCCTGAAAAGGATTCTGGGGACGTCCTTGATGGGGCAGGGCACATTGGTCAACAGTCAGCGCCGCCAGTTTGACGATATTCTGGCGGCTTTTATACAGCAGATGAAAATGGCGGCAGAACAACAAGCCGGAACCGAAATTGAAAATGTCGTCATGGGCCGGCCCGTGCATTTTTCCGATCATGACCCCGATGCCGATGACAGGGCTGAAAATGAACTGGCTGCAATTGCCCGCGCCATAGGGTTTAAAAATGTCGAATTCCAGTATGAACCTGTGGCCGCGGCCTTTGCCCATGAACGTCATCTGACCGGCGAACATCTGGCGCTGATCGTTGATATTGGCGGCGGTACCTCTGATTTTACGATCATCCGCTTGTCAAAAACGGCAATGGATAAAGCAAATCGGGCAGATGATATTCTGGCCAATGCCGGTATTCGCACCGGCGGTAATGATTTTGACAAAGATTTGTGTCTGTCCGGATTTATGCCCGATTTTGGTTATAAAAGCCGTTATGGCACGCAGAATCTGGTTCTGCCGGTCGGTCCCTTTCATGAAATGTCCGAATGGGCCAAGGTCAATTTCCAGTACACCCCGCAAAACCGCCATAAAATCGCTGAATTATACGCACAATCGGTGCAAAAGCGTAAATTTGGCCGTTTTGTAACCTTGCTGGAGGAAGAGCTTGGCCATCAATTGCTTTCGGTCGTAGAGGATTGCAAAATCACCCTGACAGATAAAGACGAGGCCGTTTCCAGCCTTGATTTTGTCGAAAACGGTTTTGATCTGACGGTGTCCCGCATGTTGTTTGATCAGGCCGTCGAAAAACATGTCGAGAATATCGAACAGGCGATGGACAGTTGCCTTGATCAAGCCGGATTGCAGCACACAGATATTGATCTGGTCGTTCTGACCGGCGGTACATCGGAAGTACCGGTCCTGAACACCGCCATCCGTCAAAAATTTCCTGATATCCGCATTTCCGAAGAAAACCGCATGTCCAGTGTCGGCCTTGGCCTTGGTTATAACAGCGTGCGTAAGTTTGGTGGGGGTTAAGATGAATAGATGGCAGCGCTGTAAATTCAAAGTCGTTGGCCTTTATTTAAAGCTGTATTGGCGAATTTTTCAGCCCTTTTCCGTTGGGGTACGGGCGATATTGATTAATGATCAAGAACAGATATTGTTACTCAAGCACAGCTATGGTGAATCTTGGTATCTGCCTGGAGGTGGCGTTGACAAGGGTGAAACCCTGACCGGAGCGCTGGCGCGGGAACTGGCCGAAGAATTAAATTTGCATTATAAAGATGCACCGGTTTTACTGGGCACATATTCCAATCATTTTGAAGGCAAGAATGATTTTGTGTCGATCTTCGTTATCCGGAATTTTACCCTGAAACCACAGCGTAATCTGGAAATCAGTCACTGGCAGTTTTTTGATCCGCATCAGCTGCCAAAAAAAATATCACCGGGCACCAAAAAGCGGATTGCAGAGTTTAAAAATGAAAAAACCATTGATTATCTTTGGTGAATGAAGGCGCAGTTTATGGATCATCTTGATGTATTTGATATTTTTTATAACCCGCTGTCTCCCCCGACGGCTTCAATAGATCAGGTGCATGCACAAGGGTTATGGCATCAGACTTTTGCCTGCTGGCTGGTCAATAGAGAAAACCGTAGTGTGATTGTTCAATTGCGCGGTCTTGCAAATCGTATTGATCCGGGAAGCTTTGATGCGTCTGCCGGGGGTCATTTATCAATGGGTGAAAATCCGAAGGACGGCTTCAGAGAAGTTGAAGAGGAACTGGGCATTACCATCCCGGCACAAGACCGCATTTATCTGGGTCTGTTTCGCAATATAGCAGATCGGAATAATGGCGCTTATATAAATCGTGAATTCTGTCATGTCTATCTTGCCCCCTGTCCATGTGACCTGAAAGACCTGACTTTGCAAAAAGGCGAAGTTGATAGCGTGTTTGAAATTGATATTGACGATGCGATCGCGCTTTTTTCAGGCGTGCAGCAGAGTGTTATCATTCAAAATAAGGACACAACGCGTCATATGACCATTAACGATATGTGTAATTTCCGTGAACGGGCTATAATTTCAAATTATTATTTGAAAATCATGCAGGCGGCAAAGGCCTATGTAGAAGACGCACCGGTTCCGGTGATTTAATCACCTCTCCGATTTATCTTTCTTCTGGGCGGGGATGGTTTTAGACTTTGTCAGGCTAGATAACTACATAGAGATAACAAAAGGAAACCTATTATGAGTGACATGATTGATGCCAAAACGGCGCATGAGCTTTTAACGCGGGGTGAGGCCGTGTTGATTGATGTCAGAACACCGGATGAGTTTCAGGCCGAGCATATTTTGTATGCGATGTCCCTGCCCTTGTCGCGGTTGAAGTCAGAGCTTGCCGGTTTGAAGATTGCCGACGGGCAGGCGGTTATTTTCCATTGCCAGAAAGGTGGGCGCGGCGGGCAGGCTTGTTCGCTTGCAGCTGATATGGATAACGTATCGCCGGTTTATAATATGACGGGCGGTCTGAATGACTGGAAAAGCAAGGGGTTGCCGATTGTAGGCGGTGAGACAACAATGTCGATCTTCCGTCAGGTGCAAATGATTGTCGGCGGCCTTATTCTGGCGCTTATTGCGATCGGCTTTACGGGGGCAATGTTTGCCTTTGCCCTTGCCGGCGTTTTTGCCGCGGCCTTGATGATCGCCGGTGTGACGGGATGGTGCGGTCTTGCCATGTTGCTACATAAAATGCCGTGGAACCGCAAAAGCCAATAGGAAGAAAAAACCCGCAAAACAACCGAACGGCCAGACATGGACGCTTTGTCGTTATTGATCGCTCTGTTACCGATTGTCAGCAGTTTTTTGCTTTTGATCTTACTGCGCATGCCGGCGAAAACGGCGATGCCGCTGGTATTGCTGCTGACCGTTATTCTGAGCGGATTTGTCTGGCGGGTGCCGTTTTTGTATATTGCCGCCTCGGCGGTTGAGGGGTTGTTTGCCGCAGCTTCTATCCTGTGGATTGTTTTTGGCGCGCTATTGCTGTTGAAAACCTTATCACACAGCGGCGCTTTGCACCGTATACAGGCAGGGTTTAACCGGATTTCGCCGGATCGCCGTGTACAGGTTATTCTGGTGGCCTGGTTTTTTGGTGCTTTTATCGAGGGGATTGCCGGTTTTGGCACGCCGGCGGCCTTGGGCGCGCCGCTTTTGATTGCGCTGGGTTTTCCGGCGCTGGCCGCTGTTGTGCTGACCTTGATTGCCAATAGCGTGCCGGTTTCCTTTGGCGCTGTCGGCACGCCGGTTGTGATCGGTATGGATCAAGGGCTGCGTGTCGCTGGTCAGCCAGCGCCAATGGTCGAGGGCTGGACGGATGGTTTGCCTCTGGATCTCTATGTACAATCAGTCGCCGTGCAGGCGGTTACCATCGATATTCTGATCGGCAGTCTGGTGCCGTTATTATTATGCGGCATCCTGACCCGGTTTTTTGGCCAGAACCGCAGCTGGCGCGAAGGCTTGTCCTTGTGGAAATTTGCTTTATTCGCCGGAGTGTTATTCGAATTGCCGGCCTTGGCTGTTGCGGCTTTCATTGGCCCTGAATTTCCCAGCATTATTGGCGGTATCATGGGGCTTGGCATTGCAACGCTGGCGGCGCGGCGGGGGTTTTTATTGCCCCGAAAACACTGGGATGATTTTGCTGTTGAAAAAATAAAACCCGATTTTGTCATGGGCCAAAGCGCGCCGCCACGTGATATCAAGATGAATCTTGCCGTGGCCTGGATGCCATATTTATTGGTGACTGTGTTGTTGATTGCAACGCGGCTGCCGTTTTTACCGCTGCGCAGTTTTTTATCCGGATATGCGATCAGCTGGACGGATATTTTTGGCACTGGCGTGCAGGCCTCCCTCGCCCTTTTATATCTGCCGGGCAGTGTTTTCCTGCTGGTTGTTTTAATGTCTATCTGGGTCTTTCGCCTGAATGGACAGGCTGTGAGATCGGTCTTTGCAGAAACGACAACGGCCATAAAACCGGCGGCGATTGCGCTGTGCGCGGCGGTGCCGATGGTGCGGATATTTGTCAATACGGATATGAATGCGCTTGGCTTTGACAGTATGCCGCTGGTTCTGGCCGGCGGGGCGGCGGAGATGACCGGCGCGGGATGGCCTTTATTTGCGCCTATGGTCGGGGCGCTCGGTTCCTTCCTGGCGGGATCGGCGACGTTTTCAAATATGATGTTTAGCCTGTTGCAGTTTTCAGCGGCGCTACAGGTTGAAGTCCTGCCCCGCATTATGCTGGCAGCACAAATGCTAGGCGCCAATGCCGGAAATATGATCAGCATCGCCAATATTATCGCAGTCGCCAGCATCACCGGCCTTTCCGGACGCGAAGGATTGATCCTGCGCTACACGATAGGACCAATGCTGGCCTATGTCCTGCTGGTCGGGTTTAATTGTTTGATCTGGACCATGGTGTTGGGGTGATGGGGGTTATAATCTCAATAAGGATTTCTATGCAGCCTTGTTCTGGGGTATGGTGTTAAAGTAGTTTTTATACGGCATTCATACCTTAGACAGGTAAACGCGCATGGACCTTTATTTCATTATAAGAACCCTGCATATTATAAGCTCGACCATTTTGTTCGGCACGGGCATTGGTATTGCGTTTTTTATGTTCCGGTCATATTTCACAGATAATATACATGAAAAGCTATATGCCGCCCGTAACACGGTTCTAGCAGATTATTATTTTACATTACCTGCTGTAATTTTACAGCCTGCAACAGGATTTTGGCTGGTCTGGCAAGGCGGGTTTTATTGGATGGATTTCTGGCTTATGGCTACATATGGTATTTATATTCTGTCAGGTCTTTGCTGGCTGCCCGTTGTGTGGATACAAATTCAATTAAAAAATATGTTGGTACAGGCTGTCGAGTCTGGCGCGCCATTACCGCCGCGTTATAATCACCTGTTCAAGATATGGTTTATGCTCGGCTGGCCCGCTTTCATAGGTCTGGTTATTGTTTTCTTTCTTATGGCGTTTAAACCCACATGACCGAACCAATTTTTAAAAATATATTTGCTGAAGATTGGGATATCCTCCCACCTGTCATTAAAAAGCACTATGCCAATCGGCCTTATTCAAGCGATATTGTGATAATCAAAGGGACTTTGGATGTCATGTGCAAAGGGCCGGTTAAATGGCTCAGCCCGCTATTATGGATGATGCGCGGTATTCCGCCGCATAATGAACAAAATGTGCCTGTCACAGTGACGTTTAGAAGCGAACCGGAAAGCAAAGCCTTTGTCTTTGACCGTGATTTCGATTTTAAAACGCGCAAACCCTATCATTTCAAATCGCACATGCTGCAGGTTGAGGGAAACGAGGTTGTTGAAATCATGCCGTTTGGCATTGGCTGGCGCATGAACTATCTGTGGCAGGATAATAAGGTTATATTAAAACATAAGGGCTATGTTTTACATCTGTTCGGGCATTTTATGCCGTTGCCTTTAACAGTACTGATTGGCAAAGGCTATGCCGAGGAACGCGCGGTTGATGACAATACATTTGAGATGTCTATGCAGATCATGCATCCAGTATGGGGAAAAATTTACGGGTATAAGGGCCGCTTTAGCTTTAGGGACTATTCCGCGGAAGATAAATCTAAGGAAGAGAAGAAATAAAGTAAAGGCAGCTCAATAAAATATGAAACATGTTCTGATTATAGGAGGCTACGGGAATTTTGGATCCTATATTACCAAAGTTCTATCCGAGGAGCCGGATTTAAAAATCACGATTGCGGGGCGGTCGGAAGCTAAGGCGCGCGCTTTTACCGCTCAACATCCAAATGTTGATTATGTGGTCACAGATATCACAAAAAATCTGCATGAAACGCTTAGAAAAGTATCACCTGATATTGTTATTCATACATCCGGCCCGTTTCAGGGGCAGGGATATAATGTTGCGGAAAGCTGTATTGCACAAGGCTGTCATTATATTGATTTGGCTGATGGACGTGATTTCGTCGCCCATATTGATACGCTCAATCAAAAAGCTGTCAGGAATAACGTAACGGTTATCAGCGGGGCAAGCTCCGTTCCTTCGTTATCCTCGGCCATCGTCAATGAATATAAATCGGAATTCTCGAAGCTTGTGGAGCTTGATTATGGCATTGCCACGGCACAGCAAACAAACCGTGGGCTGGCCACAACCTCTGCCATTCTAAGCTATGTCGGCAAGCCGGTTAAGACGATGATTAATGGCAAGGCGCAGGATGTCTATGGTTGGCAGGATATGCATTATGAAGACTATCCCCAACTGGGTAAACGGTTGCTAAGTAATTGTGAAATTCCCGATCTGGAATTATTTCCCATGGCCTACCCCGATTTGGAAACGGTGCGTTTTTATGCCGGGACGGAAATGCGTCTGATGCATTTTGGATTATGGCTGATGTCTTGGCCTGTGCGCTGGGGTTGGGTGAAAACCTTGCAGCCCCTTGGCCCGATGCTTTTGAAAGCGGCCTATATCTTTGATCGTGTAGGCAGTTCAAATAGTGCTTTTCATATGCATATGAAAGGTCTGGGAAAAGGCGGCAAACCTCATCAAAAAACGGTTTATATTCTCGCCCGCGATGGCCATGGCCCCTATATTCCCTGTATCCCGTCAATTGTGTTGTGCCGGAAAATGGCACGGACTGACAAACTAAAGGCAGGTGCTTATTCCGGCCTTGGGCAGGTATCGCTGGAAGAATACCTTAAGGCAATGGCCGGACTGAATATTGAATATATTGAAGGTTAAATAGATTATTAAGGCAAACTGCCAATTTTTATAGTTCACGGAGATCGGAAAAATAAATGGTGCGCCCGTAGGGATTCGAACCCCAAACCTTCTGATTCGTAGTCAGATGCTCTATCCAGTTGAGCTACGGGCGCATACGGCGGTTAGCCTTGTAAATCGGTTTGAACCCTACCTTAAAAAGGCAGCGGGTTGCAAGCACAAAGTTTGGCTTTTTAAAAGTTTTGATAACCTTTGTGTGTCAAGATGGAAAATCCGGTGGAGAAAATCATCAGTTCTGTCTTGTTCTTCACTGGTCAACAGGGTATTATGCCTCTGTTATTATTATTGATTGCCGGGGTTTAATAGGGTATTACTCCGAAAAGAAAAATTTGAATCCGTAGATGAGGTCTATACCGTGCAAAACACATTTAAAGCTGCTTTAATTATATCCCTGATGACAGGAAGTCTGGCGCTTTCTGCCTGCGAAAACACCCCGTTATCGGCCAAGGCGGAACAGCCAAACTGGGATAATGATAGATCGGCCACATCCGATCAGCCTTCTTTGGTGGTCAGCGATAAAACAACGCCGGAAGTCATTCGCAAAGACGGATATAGTGATCTGGCACCGATCGGCAGTGATTTTTCTACGGCGTCTGATTATTCTTCGACAACGGCCTCCAGCTATCAGGCCGGCAGTGAAACACTGGTTGGCCGCAAGGCAAGCGAACTTTCATCTGAGCTGAATAGCCTGCAAAGTCAAATTGCTGGCAAAAGCGATGAGCTACAGTCGCTTCGCCATAAGAATGATGGCCTTTCCAGCCGCTATTTTAATCTGGTCAGCAGCATAAATGCCGAATTGCAAACCGGAACAACACCGGGTAACCCTGATCTGGTGCAGGAGTGGAATACAGCGCAGCAGGCATTGAACCGGCTTGCCGAAAGTTCGGGCGCGGTTGATGATCTTGGCCGCCGGATTGCCAATGATGCGTCCGAAGCTGCCTTTTTACTGGAATCCATTCGCGCGACATTCGGCCTGTCCGGTGCGCGGAAAGCCGATCACGAGCGTTTAAACGTGCTTGAAGATGATGCGAACCAAATGATCGTTCATCTTGATCGTCTGTTGAACACCGTAAATGATGAAAGCAACCGTCGGGCAACCTTCCTGCGGACAGAACGTATGAACCTGCAGACCCTGTCACATGGAATTGCCAATGGTGATTTGTACGGTCAGAATATTTCAAACCGCTTGTTTAAGCGGGCACAGGATGCGGCGCCGGGTAAGGCCGAGCCACAGGCACTGGCACCAATTTCAGGCGGCATCGTCCAAAACCGCCGGCCGCTGGTTGTTATCCGTTTCGACCGTCAGGACCTTGACTATGAAGAAGCCCTGTATACAGCCGTCAGTCAAGCGCTGGAAAGCCGCCCGGGCGTTCAATTTGATCTGGTTGCCGTCAGTCCGGATACCGGTAACCCTGCGGAGCTGGCCTTGTATTCAACCGCCGCCCGTAAAAACGGTGAAGCTGTTCTGCGGTCTTTGACCCAGATGGGCGTACCGCTGGAGCGGATTAATCTGAATGCCGCCACCAGCGATACAGCGCTGAACAGCGAAGTTCATCTCTATATCCGCTAAGAAACATTAAAACCGTCAGCCCTGATCGGGATCTGGCGGTTTTTTTATTATGCCTGTCTGTTTTGGGATCACTGCCGAGGGCGGTGGTTGGGCCTTATTATTTTAAAAAGAAATGGAGCTGACCCGCATGGAAGGCCATATACATGATCTGACCCCGATTGCGGTGGTAATGATGGTGGCGCTGGCCAGCGGTGTTATTTTGATGAAGCTCCGGCAGCCGGCTATTGTCGGCTATATTTTTGCCGGCATTCTTTTGGGGCCAACTGGTTTAGGTTTGATTGCCACCACTGATAATGTCAGTATTCTGGCCGAGCTTGGTGTTATTATGCTTCTGTTTCTGATCGGGATGGAGCTGAGCCTGCGAGGGTTCAAAAGCGTCTATAAAGTCGCGGTTGCCACCGCCGGATTGCAGATGGTGTTTTCACTGATTGTCTTTGGCCTGTTGGGGTTATTTCTGGACTGGAGTCTGGCCAAGATCCTTGTTTTTACCTTTGCCTTGACCTTGTCGAGTACGGCGGTTGCCATCAAAATTCTTGAGGAAACCGGTGATCTGCGTACGCAGGTTGGCCGGACGACGGTTGGCGTGCTGATTGCGCAGGATCTGGCGGTTATTCCGATGCTGCTGTTGATTACAGCCATGGGCGTGACCAGCACAGGATTTGATTATACGGTGATTATCAAGCTGATGATGGCGATTGGTTTTCTGGTCTGGCTGGTCTGGTTTCTTAGCCGACGGGAACGAATTAAACTGCCGTTTTTCGATGCGATTTCTGACCGCCCCGATATTTTGCCGCTGGCTGGTCTTGCGATCTGTTTTACACTGGCGACCCTGTCGGGGGTTTCGGGTTTATCAACGGCCTATGGTGCCTTTGTTGCCGGGCTGATTATTGGCAATTCCAATGCCAGAGCCGGTATGCATGCGGCGACCTCCCCCATTCAATCGATTTTGCTGATGGTCTTCTTCCTGTCTATCGGGCTGTTGATTGATTTGAATTTTCTGTTTGATAATTTGTTGCTTGTTGTCTCTATTTTGCTGATCGTGACCTTGGGTAAAACCATTGTCAATATTGCGATCTTGCATTTTCTGGGCGAGCCGTGGGATCGGGCCTTTCAAACCGGTGTGGTACTGGGTCAGGTCGGGGAGTTTTCTTTTATTCTGGTGGCAACCGCGCTTGCCGCCGGTATTATTCAGGAATCCGGGTACCGGTTGATGATTACCGTTATTGCCCTAAGCCTGATGATCAGCCCGATCTGGTTGTCTATTGCACGGCGGTTACATGATCAGGCCGCCGGTGGCTTTACCGATCTGCGGTATCTTATACGCAGTCTGGTCCCGGGTCTGGCAAATCCGCAGCCGGTTGATGGGCCGGAACAGGCACAGGCAGAGGCGCTAAACCAGAACGAAGATCAGGATGCTTACCCCGGTCAGGATGATAAATGATTACGGCGGAACCGTCCTTTTAAACGATCAAGACCGTTTCTGACATCAGCTTTGAATTTGAGAGCGCTTGGCGTTACGATCAACGTCAACGGCGTTGAAAAAGCCAAACCAAAGGCGATTGCCGTTGATAGATCAACCCACCAGTCGGTTGATGGCGCGCCTTGTGTGATATCACGGGCAAAGAAGTCTATATTCAGTTGAAAGACCATCGGCATAATACCAAGACCGGTTGTGATGGTTGTCAGCAATACCGGACGCAGACGTTGGGCCCCTGTTAGAAGCGCGGCATCCGTCGGTGACATGCCGTCCTGAAGGTGGACATCATAGGTATCAATCAGAACGATATTGTTATTGACAATAATTCCGGCAAGGGCAATAACCCCGATCCCGGTCATGACCACATTAAATGGCGATCCGGTAATCATAAGCCCGATCATCACCCCGATGGTCGACATGATCACCGCACTTAGAATTAAAAAGGCGCTGTAAAAACTGTTGAACTGGGTGACCAGAATAATCGCCATGATAAACAGCGCGACGACAAAAGCGCGCATCAGGAAAGACTGCGCCTCGCGCTGGTCTTCATCTTCACCCTTGAATTCAAACTGCAGGCCCGGATCAAAACTGGTTTCGGATAACCGGCTTTGTAGTTGTTGAAGCGTTTGATGGGTGTTTTCGCCATCGCGCACATCGGCTTTTATTTCCATCATTCTAAGGCCATTGCCGCGTTCAATTAGATTGACGCTGGGCTGTGGGCGGCGGGTCATAAAATTGGTGATGGGCACGGAGCCTTCTGACGTCTCGACGCGAATGGAATCAAGATCGGTCAGTGATCTGTCTTTTAGCGGATAACGCAGAATAACATCGACTTCATCCTCGGCATTATCGGGGCGGTATTCGCTGACTTTCAAGCCATTGGTGACCAGACGGATGGTCTGGCCGATTGTGGTGATATCCAGCCCGAATTTTGCGGCCTGGGCGCGGTTAACATCAAGCTGCCATTCAATACCCGGTACAGGGCGGCTATCCTCGACATTGGTGAAACCACCGATATTATCCATGATATCGCGGATTTTGCTAACAGCACCGGGTAACAGGTCTGGCGTCTGGCTGCGGACTTGCAGCTGAATGGGCTTGCCCTGATTGGGGCCTTCTTCGGCTTTTTGTCCTTCAACAATAATGCCGGGCAGGTCATTGGTTCTCTCTAGCACGGTCTCGAGAATTTTGGCCGCGGATGGCCGTGTATTCCACGGGGTGAATTCCAGCTGAATCTGGCCAATGACATCTTCGGCAAGATCATTGCGGCCGGTGCTGCCGGTACGGCTGTAAATGGTTTCAATACCATCAATATTACGAATCCGGTTTTCAACCCGCTGAATAATGACATCCTGTTCATATATCGACATATTGCCGCGGGCATGCACCAGTACGGTTGCGAATTCGGGCTCTATTTCGGGGAAAAAGATCACGCCGTGATTAAACTTGGTATAAAAGCTTTGCACCGCAATCAACAGGACAACTGCAAGCAGAAGGACTTTGCCGGTATGATTAAGCGCTAATTTAAGGACATTGACATAGCCGCGGGTAAAACCGGTCAGCTTTTTCAAATCTTCGGGTGCGTTCAGTTTGAACATATTTCCCGGCTTGCGGCGGCTATGGGCCATAAGACTGCCCAGCGTCGGCACAAAAATCAGTGCCATCAACAGCGATGAAATTAGCACCGATAACAAGGTAATCGGCAGATAGACCATGAATTCACCAACCAGACCCGGCCAGAACAGCAAAGGTGCAAAAGCGGACAGCGTGGTCAGGGTCGAGGTGATAATCGGCCATGACATCCGTTTTGCAGCAGCGCCATAAGCGTCTTTGGCGCTAAGACCTTCGGAGAGTTTACGATCCGCATATTCAGTGACGACAATCGCCCCGTC
>Ga0306912_1000710_pt1 | contig 18168 bp, 16 predicted proteins | sample AntRauFillE10628_FD_190443 | JGI IMG/M metagenome (GOLD analysis project Ga0306912, IMG submission 190443) | Saline lake microbial communities from Rauer Islands, Antarctica - Metagenome Filla E10 #628 (v2) (version 2) | ecosystem: Environmental > Aquatic > Non-marine Saline and Alkaline >... | reverse complement strand
CAGCACGAAACGATAGTGTCTCGTGCTAGCTCTAAGATGCGGAGAGTAAGGGATTCGAACCCTTGGAACCCGTAAAGGCTCGGCAGTTTAGTAAACTGCTGCTATCGACCACTCAGCCAACTCTCCAGTGCGACAGGTCTATTTTACACATGAATACTATTCTTACAACCTTCCCCTGCTACACCTCAGTCTTTTTTTCTTCTACGTGATAACTATGTTTGTCCTGACTAAGTCTATAGACTTTAAAGACTTTAAATATTTGCAAAAATCGCAATAGAACCAGATTGCCAATAAAGTGCGGAGCGAGCAAAGACACGATTACCAAAGCGTTGATGATGGAATAGAAAGACAGGAATTTTTTGTCAGGAATGTATACGAAAACCGATCGCAATGTGAACTCCATCAGGAACAGCATTCCAAATACAATTTCTGCATTGCGGATAAACGTATGGAATTCTTCATTAGCAGCAATCAACCCCACTGACTCTGCCACGTCCAACGCAAAGACTCCGACCAAGAGCACATTGACCACGAGCAGAATGTTGTTCAGAATATAATTTTCCCGAGTACCAACATCAAACGATTTATCGATAGTCACTAATAGGTGCAGTTTCTGATCTGAAAAATACATTTTCACATTCTATCATCACCTGCCGCGAATCAACAAAAAACAGTCTATTTGTAGACTGTTTTTTGTTTCCTGTTTTTTAATTATTCAACTGAGTAATTCACCACTATGTCATTTTCTACTTCTGCGGTAATTCGACCTGGTCTATGATCATCCGTCACCAGCTGAAGATCGCCATCAAGCATGCCAATTCTAAAAGGTACCCCGTTTTCTTTTGCAGCTGCCTGAGCTTCGCTTGTGGTCATTCCTACATAATCAACTTCTTCTTCCGTTTCTGACTGTTCTTCGTCTGCATCCTCGTTCATTTTTTCTTTCAATCGTTCTTTCAACGCTGCCACTTTTTCCATAATAGCGGCAACTCGTTCTGCTCGACTCATTCCCTGTACATTTTCTACAAACTCATCCTGCAGTTCTTTTCGCTCCTCTTTCAATTCTTCTCGCTGTGCCTGCATCGCTGCTTTTCGTTCTTCAATCTCTTGTCGTAGCTGCAAAATAAATTCTTTCATAGCCGCTCGCTTCTCTTCTTCTCCAAGGTTTTCGAGACTGCTCATGAATTCTACTTTGTCGACTCTGGACTCAACCCGCTTTTCCTTCAGTTCAGTCTTTGTCTCCTCCATTACTTCTTTGACTGCGTCTTTATGAATATCCATTTGCTGTCGGATACCAATTTGCTGCTTCACAACACCCTGCACAAAATCAACGAGCTTCATCATCTCTTCTCGTTTTTTATCTTCTTCCTCTGTATCTTCGTCTGCTGCTTCTGTGTCTTTGTCGGATTCGTCCGCACTCGTAGTCTCTGCTTCTGTATCAACCTGGGTGTCGTCCATACTGTATCCACTTTGGCTGTACGTAGCCTGCGCTACATTCAGACCCATCGCAAAAAATGCAACACACACTGCAACGGCCATCACGATTGCTGCACTGTAAGTAGCATAGATAGTACTTTTCATATAAATACGTTGTTATTTAATAAACTATTCTTGTAAACACGGAAAGAGGCCGACTCAGCGAGTCGCCCTCCATTACTTTTAGTAAACCACATGCCACGAGCTTCCCCGAGAGCTGCTGTGGATAACAATATGTCTCATGCTTTCCTGCTAGTCAGTTTCGAATTCACGGGTTGCGCTGCACTTCAGCACATCGTTGTTGTATTGATTTTCGTACCCAACACATAGTGCGTAATAATGGTCGGTGTTATCATCCAAACCAGTCACCCTCACTTCGTAACTAGAGTCTCCGTCAAGGTCACTATCTAGACGGAATTTTCGCAAATCATCCCCATCTTCATCAATATCTCGATAACTATCGTATTCATTGTCTACTTCATCAACCTGATACTCATCTTCCCCATAGACCAAAAATACTTCACCGTCTCTAAAGTCATTCATATCTACATCCCCTGCTAAACGTGCACTGTTATCGTCGACATCAAAGGCCCTTTGGACGGAGACCTCTGGCTCGTCGTCGTTGCGGTTGTTGCGGTTGTCTCTATCGTAGTCACGCGTCTGAAAAGCTTTGATTGTGCCATAGTCTCTTTCTTCGTCATCATCCTCTGCTACTGCCCTGAAATAGTATCGCTCATCATCTCTTAAGCGATTCACTTGAAAGTAAAAGTCTTCATTCTCGTCGTCGTCGATTCTGATGATTGGCGTTCGCTTGTCTAACGCATTCCTCGATTGACCGTATTCAAACCACACATCAGCGTATCTGGACCGATTAAAATCTGACACGGTTCCGCGGAGCCTGGCTGATTCATCTCGCACGTCAGTGGCCAGTCTGGTGACTACCTCCACTTCCGCATCATCGTACGCATTTAAGTTTACGTTTGAGCTATACCCATTATTCATCATCCCACTTTGCAACTGCTGTAGCAGCAAGCGCAAACGGTCAATCTGTTGCAGTAATGACTGAATATTTTGGTCGTAGTATGGATTCCGATACTGGCTTTGGTGCTGTGTCTGAATGGGTGCCGCGTATACCTGGTATAGTTGTCGACCATCGCTGAATTGATACGCGTTTTGATTTGCGTCATACGCTTGCGCACTTGGCGCCACCGTAAACCCCAAAACGAAGAAAAGTGACCCGAGTACCAGTGTGCATATCTGTGCGTTTTTCATACTAAATATATATACTTAAAGTCTAATAAGCCCTCCATGACTCTATACTGGACCTGTTTAGTAAAATATTCAAGTAGTCAGTTCATGAGGTTTAAAAAATACCCAATCGGGTATTTTTTAAACATCAGTCTTGAGTAATTATTCAGTTGTCTGCCCATCAAAGTCCTCTTCTTTTTCTTCCGCCTTCGTCGGATGAACGATTTGATCTTTGTGATGAGCGGGAGAATACATTGTGTAGAAATTGAGGGTTTCTGAATCAGAAAGATTGACCACATTATGTTCAGCGCCCGCTGGCACTATAACTGCGTCCCCATCTCCCACCTCATAAGTCTCTTCGTTGATAACCACCTTTCCTGCCCCCGCTTCAAACCGGAAGAATTGGTCGTTTTCTTCGTGTATCTCTAGACCAATTTCTTCTCCAGCTTGTAGTGTCATGAGTACCAACTGACTTTTTTCACCCGTGTACAAGACTCGGCGAAAGTTTGTGTTCGCAACTGTTTCTTTTTCAATGTTTATTTTAAACCCTTTTTTCATATTCTGTATTGATTACGCGGATAGGTTTTCTATTGTACCAAAATCTAGCGTCATTCGTATTTTTTAGACAGAACGCCGGCACAAGAAGCCGAACAAAGCCTTCTGAAGGTGGTCACTTGTTCAGTAGCACAGAACGTGATAACTTCAGCGTGGCAAACAAAGTGTGAGGAATATCGTATGTCTCTTACTCGTGTTCTTTATGCAGTGAAAAAATTTGGTAAAACAATAATTGGAAGTGCCGTTACGTATAGCCTCCTGACTCCTATCTGGATAAGCAAGTGGTGTGGACGTATTCAAGTGCACGGCCACATTCCACCTCGGCAAACGTTGGGCGGCGGCGGAACCCTCTTCGTCGCCAATCACCCCTCGCTCATAGAAACAATCGCGCTACCAGCTCTCCTTTCCCCCTGGCGCTGGGATAAAGAAAGTGTGCACCAACCATACAGTGTGGCCGACAGTCGTTTGTTTGGCAGACACAGTGAATGGCTGTATGAACACTTTTGCTGTATTACGGTCCACCGCAACGAACTCAGCAGTACAGGAAAAAGCTGGCGCACGGTTCGCTCTTGCTTACACAAACTCACCAACCAAGGCAGACTGATTGTCTACCCAGAGGGTGGGCGTACGTGCAAAGGAAACGAGTGGGTCCGCCACGGAGACAGAGTAGTTCGCAGCTGCAACCCGACCATCGTAAAGCTCGCCAAGCGCACCCACGCAACAATCATCCCCGTTTGGATAGACCATGGAGACTCATCTAAACCGCAATCTTTGCTGAGCGGGTACTGCAAGTTATTTTTTCAAGAAAAATTGGTTGTCACCTTTGGTAGTCCGGTGATATGCTCTTCCCCAAACGTCACAGACAAGGAAGTTGCACAGGCCCTTCTGTACGTCGCTCCAGCAACCAAAACCTAACCCACCCAGCACGGAAGTCGTGCTGGGTGGTTTTTTAATGTAGGTGATTTATGTTCGGAACCATTTTCGTCTGTTTCCGCTACTGATCAGCTACATGTTATTCGACGATTAAGTTTCCAACCATTCCTTGTTGTCGATGGCTACCCACAGAACAATAGTACTCAAACGTCCCGGTTTCATCTGCCACAAAGGTAACGGAAGTGGTCTCACCGGCACTGATTTTTTCGGTTGCTGCCCCAAACTCATCAACCACCCAGTCATGAAATCCAGCTGAGTTGGTAAGATTGATGGTTACGGTGTCACCTTGCTTTACTCGAATCTCATCCTCAGAATAACCATAACTAAACGAATCTAGAGTAAAGACACGCTCGGTTGACTCAACTTCTGGCACTGTTTCTTGGGACATTTCTGTTTCCAAAGCAGCTTCTGACGTCACCTCAATATCAGACGCGGAAACTTCAGGCTGCTCATCTTGAGAGCCAGCGTCCATGCTCTCTGCGCTATCCATACTTTCAGTGCTTTCCACAGCAGCTGGAGCGTCTTGAGAAGTGTTGTCCTGATCTGCAGAATCAGAAAAGAATAGAATTAAACCAATAATGATAATGGCCGCTATGGCAAAAATATGTGAAGTCTTCATAAAATGGGTTGTTTCTTTAAGGTTATGGCTGTTTGTTATACGCTCTATTATATACATTAAGAAGCAAGGCGGAGGCAAAGACGGCAGCCCAGCTCACTGCTGAGGCAGCACCACTAATCAGCAGTGGTCGTCGCTCTCGTTTGGTGAGTGATACAAATGTACGCGAAGTGGGTATGTGCAGGTGTCGCGCAATGACAAAACTATTAATAATCAAAACCAACACAAAAGCCAGCTTCACCCAAAACGCATCAACGGTCACCAAATACTCGCGCAATGGTAAGAATAGTATGAAACCGGAGGTGATTGAAACCACCAATCCAACACCCACCACATCATGCAGTATGGTCAGTCGTTTTCTTTGCAGCATCGAAATTTTTCCTAGAACCCATAATAAGGCATGCAAGTCAGCTATTACGACCGCGGTAATGGTGACAATAAATGCCCCAATGTGAATCGGCAACAAATACATAAATTGGTTGAGGAACAACACCACCAACACCACAACCATGCCAGTGGTGATATTTGAAATTGAAAAAAAGTGTTTCATGGAGATGTTCATCTTACCGCAATGTAACCAACTGTAACAAGCAAGATGATTGATAAGTATGTACGAACGCACCCACTGCACCGGTGCCAGATACTCTTCTCACCAAAGTATCATTTTTTGAATTGACGGTTTTCACGGCTCAATAAATAAACATGCACCCATATGGGTGCTATATTATACTCGCGTAGACGAGAGGATTCGAAGCTTACAGCTTCAGTAGACCTTTTGGACAGATTGTTTCGCTTTGCTCACAATCTGACTCAAAAGCTTTTCGAATCCACGCGTAATAATCTCCCAGATTATTACTTCGTCTCCGCTCAATACAAAATCCGCCTTTCGGCGGTTTGCATTGGCGGAGACGAGAGGATTCGAACCTCCGGGGGCGTAAACCCCACTTCCTTAGCAAGGAAGCACGATAGACCACTCTGACACGTCTCCATACTATGTTGTATCTGCACGGAAGAATAATCTTCTGTGCTGGCTAGAATACCACACCTTGCATAGGGAAAAAAGAATATTTCATGATGGGTTTTTTGAGCCTGGTGTACCCTCCAGTACCCTTAGTCATGGCCCAGTAAATCATCTGTTCAGGTTTGTGCAATTACTTCGCGTTCTTGATTGCGCTAGCCACCGCTTTGGTGAGGCCGGGAGTCATGACTGGTGGGATGACATTATCGGCGGTTGGTTTCTTTACTAAACTGGCAATCTTTTTAGCGGCGGCTATTTTCATATCGTCAGTAATATCACGCACTCCTTTATCTAAAGCTCCACGGAAAATACCTGGGAAGGCCAGAGAATTATTAATTTGATTAGGAAAATCAGACCGCCCAGTGGCAATCACATACGCACCGGCTCGGCGAGCGTCTTCGGGCATGATTTCTGGAATTGGATTAGCCAGCGCAAATACAATCGGCTGGTGAGACATTTGTTGCACATGGGCTTGGGCGATAGTGCCAGGACCTGACACCCCAATGATGACGTCTGCCCCATCAACTACCTGCATGACGTCGCCAGAAATCTTGTCTACGTTGGTTATTTTTGCCAATTCTTTTTTATACCCCTCGAGCCCCGGTCGTCCTTCATAGATAGCCCCTTTAGAATCGGTGACGATGATGTTTTGCGCTCCTGTCTTCGTCAACAAAAGTGTCACGGCTCGGCCGGCTGCGCCCGCACCAACAATCACAATCTTCATGTCTTCTATTTTCTTTTCTACCACTTTCGCAGCATTGATTAAACCAGCTAGTACCACAATGGCTGTTCCATGCTGATCATCGTGCATCACTGGGATGTCGAGTTCCTGTTTGAGTCGTTCTTCGATTTCAAAACACTTTGGGGCCGCGATATCTTCGAGGTTAATTCCTCCAAATCCTGGTGCAATAGCTTTTACTATGCGAATAATTTCTTCTGGCTCTTGGGTGTCCAGCACAATAGGAAACGCATCCACGTCAGCCATCTCTTTAAAAATCGCACACTTCCCTTCCATTACCGGCAATGCCGGAATCGCCCCCAGGTTTCCCAGACCGAGAATAGCCGAACCATCACTCACGACAGCGACCGTGTTTCGCTTTATGGTGTAGTCTCTGGCGTCACCTGGTTTTTTATATAAATGAGAAGACACCGCTCCCACTCCTGGAGAATACATGGTGCTCCAGTCATCTTTGGTCACTAATTTTCCTTTGCTGACCACCGACAGTTTCCCTTTCATTTTTTTATGTACAGCGAGTGCAAGCTGGTTATAATCTTTCTTTTTTGTTGGAGCTTTTTTGGGACTGGCCATAAAAATAGTATTACTAGGAAATAAGATTCCCTAGTATAACACTCTCATTTTGCACGGCTAGGGAAAAAATAAAAACCGGTTCAGGAAACCTGAACCGGTGTAAAAAGGAGAAGTCTCGTTGCAAAAAAAAACCAGCTTCAAACTGCTGCAATCAAAGTCTGTTAAGACTTACAAGAAATCACCCGTCTTGATGCCTTGATGCCAAATTCGTCACCAAGCGGAGCGAAACGTCCTTGCCAATCTTTTTCCTGGCATCTGCCAAGGTCGCCGGCTGGGCAATTAGTTTACTGTTCACTCCTGGCGGTCCGTCTCGGACTTCGAGCGTACATTGACCAGTCGGAAAATTCAGTTCAATAATATATAGACTGAGTTTCTCGTTCGCATCCACCAAGGAGCGGGTAATCTGAGACTCCTGCCAGAGAATTTCAGTGATATACGCCATGATGCCGCGGTCACACGCTTCAACCTCGAACCGGACTTCAGTCCCTGCCTTCAGAAAGGGCGTAAGGTTTGGCAGCACACAATTCATTGGGAAAAACATGTCTTCGTAGCCAGGCTTCTCGATGAATCCGTAGCCCTCATGCAATATTTTCACCTGACCTCGCGAGCGTGCGCCAGCAGAGAAAGCGGTTTTCTTGGCTGGAGTAAGGTATCTGACTTGCTGCCGACCCTTAACCACTTTTGGTCCCCCCGGGCGACAGTTTAATTCGTGAATTTTTACCGTTCGCTGTTTTCCATTCGCGAAAATTTCTATATCTACTACAGCTGAACAACCCACAACCAAATCGTCTAGCTCAAACCCGTCGTCAGCTAGATTTTGGACATGAAAAAACACATCCCCGTGCTTTGCACTTTTGAAAAAAGAAAATCCTTTACTGCCGATGCTTTTTATCACATGTACCACTTCTTTCTCAAACATCTTGTATGAGCTCATTGTGACTCTCCTCTTTGCTACAATATTTAATTCAAAAGAACGGAAACGAACAGTGTGACACAAATCACTTTTATGTCATACCATGATTTGTGGCAATGGTCTATAGTAAGCAAAGGCAGTAAAATATTGTTATAGTGGTACTTATGTTACACGACCAGCTCACCGACCACGTGCGCGTGGATGAAGTCCATAAAAAATCTCTGGCTCGACTCAACATCTACACCGTCTCGGACCTGCTCTACCACCTCCCTGTTCGCTACGAAGATATTTCTGATGTGCAGTCAGTGGGCAGTCTCGAGAAAAATCAAGACACGGTCGTCTACGGTCAACTCTCTGGACTCAAGACACGCAAAGCGTGGAAGAGTAAAAAACCCATTGCCGAAGGCTACGTCGAAGACGGTTCGGCCAAGATGAAAATTATGTGGTTCAACCAGCCGTACATTGCCAAAATGTATTCTGACGGTATGTATGTCAAATTGGCGGGAAAAGTCTCTGGCAGTGAAGGCAAGTTATACCTGTCTAATCCCGAAGTAGAACCCCTCGATGCCCTACCTATCGACCGCCACGATTCTATTTTCAAAGACACGCAACAAATGGATGACACTCTATATCCGGTCTACCGTGAAACCAAAGGGGTGACCAGTAAGTGGTTGTATCACACTACGCTCAAGTGCTTTGAGCGTAGTGTCTTGCAGGACCTAGTGGATCCGATTCCAGCGGAAATTCTCAAAAAATACCACCTGCCGGAGCTGAAGACCGCCCTGGTGTGGGTGCATTCTCCCAAGAAAGCAAAAGATGCTGAATCAGCGCGCAAGCGTTTTGCTTTTGAAGAAGTATTTTATATTCAAGTTCAGAAGGCCCAAGAGCGAGCCGCCGTCAGCGCAGCGCAGACGTACAACATTCAAACTAGTGCTGCTCACATAGCTGAGTTCGTCGACCGCTTTCCGTTTCCACTCACCAACTCCCAAGCCACCGCCATCGACGCCATCGCCCAGGACTTCATCGGCAATCATGCAATGTCACGCCTACTTGAAGGTGACGTCGGAAGTGGCAAGACGGCCGTCGCTGCGACTACCGCGTACGCTGTCGCTACGTCTCGGCCCCCAGAAGGAATGGGCAAAGCCCTCGAGTATGGCAATCTCCAAGTCGCGTATATGGCACCGACCGAGATTCTGGCCAAGCAACACTTCGAAAGTTTTATTGAATATTTCAAACACCTGCCCATTTCTATTGGGCTGATTACCGGTTCTGGTTGCCAAAAATTCCCGAGTAAATCTGACCCATCCAAGCCCACCAAAATTTCCAAGGCTCAGCTCTTGAAGTGGGTAAAAAACGGCGAAGTGCCGATTGTGATTGGTACGCACTCTCTGATATACAAGAGTGTTGAGTTCAAACATCTAGCGTACGTCATTATTGACGAGCAGCACCGGTTTGGTACCAATCAACGTAAAAAGCTGGCCAAGAAAGACGCTCGCCTGCCCCACCTGCTTTCCATGACCGCCACTCCGATTCCTCGTACTTTGGCTCTGACTATTTACGGTGACCTGGACATTACCCTACTCGAAGAAATGCCCGCCGGACGTAAACCCGTCAAGACCACAGTCGTGGGACCTGGTCAGACCAAAGAGATGTACGACCATGTTCGACACGAACTGGAAAATGGCCGCCAAGCCTACGTTATCTGTCCCCGCATTGATGAACCAGACCCCGACAAACAAACCGCCATGACCATGAAGAGCGTGGTTGCCGAAGCCAAGCGGTTAAAGAAAGACGTATTCCAAGAGTGGAATCTCGCTGTCCTGCACGGCAAGATGACCCCGGCCGAAAAAGATCGAGTCATGAATGACTTCAATGCTCACAAGATAGATGTGCTCGTAGCCACGTCGGTGGTGGAGGTAGGAGTAAGTGTCCAGAACGCGACCAACATCATTATCGAAGGAGCTGAGCGGTTTGGTCTGGCGCAACTGCATCAGCTGCGAGGACGAGTGGTGCGCGGAACTCATCAGGCACATTGTTTTGCCGTAACGGAAAGCAAGAGTGACAAAACACGTGACCGCCTCAAAGCCCTAGCTACAGCTAAAAATGGCTTTGCCCTGGCTGAGCATGACCTCTCCTTCCGCGGCTCGGGTGAACTCTACGGCGGTAAACAATCCGGACTGTCCGACCTGGGCATGGAAGCCATCCGTAACCTAAAACTCGTCGAAGCTGCCCGCAATGAAGCCAGACACTTAGTGGAGACCTCCCCGCAGCTCGACAAAGAATTTCCGCTCATTGCGCAGAGAGTCGCCAAAACTGGCGCCGGGTTACATATGGAATAAGAAAGCGCCACAGCTATTGTGGCGCTTTTATTTTTTGTCAGAAACATATCAATGTATCCACAGTGGCTTGGATTGAATTTTTTCTGCTATACGAAATGCTAATTTAGACTCTCCTTTGACAATGGCAACCAGCTTTCCGTCTAGGCTGGTCAACGTATAGAACGGTTGGCCAAAATCACCCTCACAATACTGACATCTTTCTTCGTCCGTAACGGGACGCACGAGCACGGTACGGTCATCTAAAGCCATCTGATCACGGATGGGCGGATTCTGTTTCATGATAAAGAACCTCCTTGGTCTTCCTTAGAACGATAGCATACTATTTTTGCGTTGTGCGCCTACGAATAAATCCTACCGGGTAACGATCGCTGTGAAAATTGGTCACTTTTTACACTGGTCGTGGACCAAGGTACAATGCAGAGCATGAATACACACGAAATATTACAGTGGCGATACGCCACCAAACAATTTGACACCAGTAAAGAACTTTCTGTAGAAGACGTAGACTATATTCTTGAAGCCGGAAACCTTACGGCAACTTCTTTTGGTCTTCAGCCCTTTGGCATCGTCGTGGTGACTGACACGCAGAAAAAACAAGCGTTGAAGGAAGCCGCGTATGGACAACAACACGTCGGAGAAAATGGTGCTTTGTTAGTACTCTGCGCCCGAACTGATGTCGACGCTGATTTTGTCGCTGAATTCACAGCTCGCCTAGAGCGCATTCGTGACCTAGAAGCAGGCGCAGCCGATAGCTACAAAAATACAATGGTGGAAGCATTGGCAGACAAAACACCAGAAGAGACGTTGACGTGGAGTCAAAAACAAGCCTACATTGTACTTGGCACAATGATGGTAGCAGCAGCAGAAAAACGGGTAGATAGCTGCCCCATGGAAGGATTTGACCCAGCCAAGTTTGATGAGATTCTCGGGCTCACAGCACACAACCTACACGCCACAAACCTCCTCGCGCTCGGGTATCGTTCGGACGAAGATGCGACACAACACGATGCAAAAGTACGCCGGGACCTGACAGACACCGTGATCCGGATATAATCTCGGCCCTGACACGCCAAAGACCGGCGCCATTCTGGCACCGGTCTTTTGTATAGAAAAAATCGCGCTCACGGCGCGATTAAGGTGGTCGGGGGAATGAGCCCCGGTTTGAACTAACTTCTAAGTTTCACATCCAGGAACGACCTGAACACCGAAGCGTATGAAACCCGTTTAATTCTGTAGATAAGATCACCTCCTTTCAGACGGAAAAGATTCGGTTCGTTCGAAAATATCTGCTCAACCGCAACTGAATATTTTTCATATCTCTTCTCTCTGTGAAAGGGGCAAATGTGCCTCCATTTGCTATCTTACTCATCCGACGGTAAAAGTAAAGTCGGCCAGCGTTTATTGTTCCTTATCCCCAATTGCGCTATAGTGTGAGACACCAGCCGTCCTTAGCTCAGTTGGTTAGAGCGCGAAGCTTATACCTTCGTGGTCCCAGGTTCGAGTCCTGGAGGACGGACAACAGTAGACGTATCACCATTTATAATAATGTATCGGGGCCTCCTTTTAAGGCGAGTGATATACTGAAGGAAATGAAAAAGCTTTTACACAGTCGTTCTTTTTATATTTCCTGTTCCATCGTTGTCATCAGCGTGATTGTCTTGATGATGTTTGGAGTTGGCCAAAACGAACCAGAGCCGCCGGTGACGACTACAGTCGAGACTGGTTCAGTCCGCCAACTAGTCTCCGTGTCAGGTATTGCAGAAGCCAAACAAAGTGCCTCGCTTGCCTTCCCAGTGGCCGGTATTGTGAAAAAAGTAACTGTTCAAAAAGGTGACGCGGTGACTGCCGGTGACGTACTCATCGAGCTGGACCGCGACGCGCTGTTGGCCGACCGCCAAAATGCTGTCTCTCAAGTCACCCAAGCCGTATCTTCCCGAGATGAGCTGATAGCGGGACCGACCGACTCAGCCAGAGGTGTCACTACCCAAACACTGACCCAAGCAAAAGAGTCACTGAAGACCACTCGCTCCAATGAAGCCCGGAAAGTTGAAAACGCCTACCAAACGCTCCTTTCCAGTGGCCTGACTGTGTACTCCAACGAGCCCAACGAAGATGCTGCCCCACCCGTCGTGAGCGGCAGCTACACCTGCACCGAAGAAGGCACCTATCGACTTGAGCTGTATAGTTCTGGCTCCCAATCAGGCTATTCATACTATGTAACAGGTATCGAGTCTGGTACCTACTCAGCCTCTACTCAGCAAGCAATCGCGTTAGGAAACTGCGGTTTACGAATCATCTTCGATGACAATTCAAACTACGGCCGCAGTGTGTGGTTCATTGATATTCCCAACCAAAAATCTCCTTCCTATGTCCAAAACCGAAACACCTACGCACTAACGGTGACTCAAGCAGAAAGTGCTATCGCCAATGCGCAGCAAGCAGTCACGCTCGCCCAAGCCAACGCCACCAACAGCAACGCTGAACCTCGCTCTGAAGCCTTAGTTCGGGCAAATGCTTCGGTCAGCCAAGCGCAAGCGCAACTCGCCAAAATCGACGCGACTATTCGCGACCGGGTTTTGCGAGCTCCGTTTAGTGGTACGGTCACAGACATCGACATCCTGCCCGGCGAAACAGTCACCACCGCTCCGGTACTTACGCTGCTCGGCGAAGCAAGTTTTGAAATTACCGCTCGTATTCCTGAGATTGATATTGGAAAACTGGCAACTGGGCAAAAAGCCGAGCTGGTATTTGATGCTCGAAGCACAGAAGTGCTCACAGGCACCGTTGATTACATTTCTTTAGTGGCCACTTTGATTGATGGTGTTGCGTACTACGAAGCCCGAATCGTTCTGCCAGAAACTCCGGCTTGGCTGCGCAGTGGGCTCAATGCTGATATAGATATCATTACCAAAGAAGCTACCGGCAATCTCCGTATTCCATCGCGCTATTTAGTAGATTCAGAAACTGGATATCAGGTCCTCCTGCAACAAGCTAACCAGCAAACCAGCAGTACCACCGTCGATCTGATTTTAGAGGGGAATGATGGATATGCAGCAATTACTGGCCTCACCGAAGGTGACATTCTCGTCGCTCCCTAAGCTATGCGCTCGCTCCAGATTGGTTTATTACTAGGATTCCGCCAAATTCAACGGGCGAATTTTTGGACGACCGCTCTTATCATCTTTGTGATGATGCTGACCTTTCTAAACCTCATTGCTGTATCAGGTGTCTTGGTTGGCCTCATCGCCGGTTCAGAACGCGCGGTGCAAGAAAAATCACTAGGGGACATTATTATTACCCCGTTACCCAACGAGGAAAAAATCCTTCAGACTGAAACCATCCGTCGTACCCTCGACACTATCCCTGAAGTTGCCTCATACAGCATCCGTTACCAACAAGGTGTGCAAGTTACCGCAAACTATAAAACCCGCCGAGATTTTAATATCGAACCAAACTCCATTGGTACGCAGGCGGTCGGGATTGACCCGATTGCAGAAAATGTTGTGACCGGCCTATCAGAAAATGTGGTGGAGGGTGAATATCTGAACCCCGACGAATCAGGATATATTCTCCTGGGCGCTCTCAACCTAGACCGTTACACAGCTGGCTTTGCTGATATCACCGGCTCGCTGACGGATGTGTATCCTGGTGATTCCCTGCGGGCCACTATCAATGGAGCAAGTCGTGAATTCACCGTAAAAGGGATTGTAAATGCCAAGGCAGGCGGCGTCGCAAGCTTTGTCTACCTACCAGAAAAAGAACTCAGACGTTTGAGCGGCAGTGTCAGCCGTGACGCTGACGAAATAGCTATTCGCCTCGCGGACAAAAACCCGGCCACGGCCGACACCGTAAAGTCCGTACTGATAGAGCAAGATCTTGACTCATTCGCCAAAATTCGTACCTTCCAAGAAGCTCTTCCAAAATTTATTACTGATATCAAACAAACATTTAACATTCTCGGCACATTCATTGGAGCAGTGGGAATCATCGTCGCTTCTATCACCATCTTTATCATCATTTTTATCAACGCCATATCTAGAAGACAGCAGATTGGTATTCTCAAAGGTATCGGGATTGATAGAAGAGCTATTGAGATTGCCTACGTACTGCAGTCAGCCTTTTATGCCCTCGCTGGTTCCTTGCTTGGGGCCCTGGTCACCTATGGTTTTCTGATTGGGTACTTTGACAAAAATCCTATCGACTTCCCCTTTAGTGACGGTATTCTTGTCGCCGAACCCATTGGCACCCTCTATCGATTTCTCATTCTCTTTGTTATCACGCTCTTTGCTGGCTTTATACCAGCCTGGATAATTGTAAAACAAAACACCTTGAATTCTATTCTAGGCCGAAAAAACTAGCGTCCTGAAGCGCTGACAAAACTCATCTTCTGCTAAAATATATCAACATGTCAATTATCAACGCAACCAATATCCATAAAAAATTTGGCGAAGGAAATCTGACCACCCACGTACTCAAGGGCATCGACGTGACAGTAGAGGAAGGTGAGTTCGTGGCCATTATGGGAAAGTCTGGAGCGGGAAAATCTACCTTGATGTATCAGCTCTCCGTACTCGATGAACCGACCGAAGGAGAAGTCACTGTCAACGAAACCGACGTCATTGCATTGACCGAAAAAGAGAAGACGAATTTCCGCCTCAATACTTTGGGCTATGTATTTCAAAACTACGCCTTGGTACCCGACCTTTCTGCCGAAGAGAACGTCATGCTTCCCCTATTGATGCGTGGCTATACCTGGCCCGAAGCCAAGCAGATGGCGCGTACCGCGATTGACGGAGTTGGACTAGAAGGAAAATATACCAATCTTCCCGCGGAACTGTCTGGTGGTGAGCAGCAGCGCATCTCTATCGCCCGGGCAATAGCTGGAAAACCAAAGATTTTGTTTGCCGATGAGCCTACCGCCAATCTAGATACCGTGTCCGGCACACAAGTCATCGACCTCATCGCCCAGGTGCACAAAGAAGAAAATCAGACCGTCGTCATGGTCACTCACGAACGCGAGTACGCCATGGGCTGTGACCGAATAATGCACATGGAAGACGGCGTGATCGTCTCGGTTGAACAACTCACATAAAAAAGCGGCTCTAGTGAGCCGCTTTTTTGTTATTTCTTTTCTACCTTTTATCTGGTCCTTCTGGTCTCACCTCTATACCCCTGGTAGGGTCAGCGACGGTTCGCTTTTCTCCGTACATCTCTTCGTACGCATCTTTAATTTCTACGCCGTACTTCTTCAAGAGACCTTCATACTCCTCTCGTTCCATCGTTTCCACTTCGACCAGTCGCTTTGAGATAGCGTCTAGAGCGTCTTTGTGTTCAGTCAAGATAGTAAGCGCTTTTTCTTTTCCTTCTTCAATAATCCGTGATACTTCATCATCAATAGACTTCGCTACTTGAGATGAGTAACCACGATTTTCAGACATACCGCCACCGATTGTCTGTCCGCCAGTTCCTTCAAACGCAACCGGTCCCAGCAAATCACTCATACCGTACTGGGTGACCATGTCCCGAGCCAGATTGGCGACTACTTGCAAGTCATTCGATGGACCAGTTGAAAGGTCGTTGAAAATCATTTTTTCTGTTACGTAGCCTCCAAGCGTCATCGCAATATCGTCCAGGAATTCTTTTCGAGTGTGCATACGCCTATCTTGGTCGGGTAGCTTGAGGGTATACCCAGCTGCGCGACCACGCGAAATGATAGAAATCTTTTGCACCGGGTCAGCGTATGGAAGTGCTGAAGCTACCAGCGCATGCCCCACTTCATGGTACGCAGTCACCATCTTTTCGTGCTTACTCAATACATGACTCTTTCGCTCTGGACCAAGCATGACTTTTTCGATTGAACGAATCAAATCAAATTGTCCAACCGTTTTTCGTTTTTCTCGCGCGGCAAGGATGGCGCCTTCGTTCATCAGTGAGTACAGGTCAGCTCCGGAGAATCCTGGAGTTCGCTGCGCGATGATTTCCAGATTAACATCATCTTGTAATGGCTTCTTTTTGGCATGTACTTTGAGGATTTCTTCTCGGTCTTTTCGATCAGGCAAGTCGATAGTCACGCGACGGTCAAATCGTCCTGGTCGCAAAAGAGCCGGGTCGAGCACGTCTGGCCGGTTGGTTGCCGCCATCACAATCACTTTTGCATTTGGCTCAAAACCGTCCATTTCAACCAAGATTTGATTGAGTGTCTGCTCGCGCTCATCATTCCCGCCACCGACACCACTGCCGCGCACTCGTCCTACGGCATCAATTTCATCAACGAAAATAATTGCCGGGGCAGTCTTCTTGGCCATCTGGAACAAGTCTCGCACACGCGACGCCCCGACTCCGACAAACATCTCCACAAACTCGGAACCAGAGATGGAGAAAAATGGCACTCCCGCTTCACCAGCTACCGCGCGAGCCAGCAGTGTCTTACCCGTTCCGGGTGAACCCATCATCATGACCCCTTTAGGAATCTCTGCTCCGATATCAAGGAATTTTTTTGGATTCTTTAAAAAGTCAACGATTTCTTCGAGTTCTTGCTTGGCTTCTTTGGCCCCGGCCACATCTTTAAAGGTCACCTTCTGACTCGTGTCATTGGGATCAATCATGCGCGCCTTACTACTGCCAAAGCTCATTGCCTGCATCCCCGCTCCTTTTACCGAACGAGTGAAGAACCAGATAATCACTCCCAGGAACAGAATCGGGAACAAAAATGGAGCAAACTGACCAAACCAGTATCCAAAGCCAGTCTCACGCTGAACATCGATAGTGATACCAGAAAGTTGCTCGGCAGAAACACCTAGATTGGAGAGTGAGTCAGTCACAGATGCATCTACTTCACGCTTGGCTTCTCCGGGGTTTCGCGTGTCGTCTTTGTAGGATACTTCCAGAACAGAGCCTCGCACAATAATAGTGTCTACCTCCCCCGCTTTCACTTGTCCGACTACGTCAGTGACAGTCAACTCTTCGGGAGTAACTTTTGATTCAGTCAAGTACGAAAAGAGAGCGGTGACAAGTATCAGAAGTAACACCGTTGAAAGCATATTGTTCCAAAAATTGCCTGGTCCTAGCGGCATTTTCTTCCCCATTCCTTTCATTTTCTCTTTCGAGGTTTTGCTGTTTGTCTCCACTTTTTGTTCACCATCTTTTTTGGTATCTTCGGGTGCTTTTTCTGGCGTAGCAGACTCTTCTTTTGAGTCTGTCGGCGCAGTATCGTTCTTTTTTTCAGGATTTTCTGGCGTATTCATATGCAGCGTATTATACAGAAATACACTTGAAACGCCATGTTTCCGACCGCTTTTCATCTTGTACTCCCATCTGTTGACTGCTAAAGTACGGTACTATTCTCCTATGGCTGCATATATTAAAAATAGAAAGGCTCGCTTCAACTTCGAAATCTTAGAAACGTTCGAAGCTGGCTTGGTACTCAAAGGGTACGAAGTCAAATCTATCAGAGCGGGCAAGGGTAAGATTGACGGGGCCTACGTAATCGTGCGCGGCGAAGAGGCTTTTCTCGTCGGCGCCAGTATCACGGCGTTCCAAGTAGCCAATACCCCCAAGTCATACGACCCCGAACAACCCCGCAAGCTCCTACTCTCCAAAAAACAGCTCGCCAAGATAGAAAACCAGACCGAGACAGCCAGATTGACATGTATCCCGTTATCATTGTATAATAATGGAGGATTAATCAAGTTGGAAATAGCGTTGGCACGTGGTAAAAAGAAAGCGGACAAGCGCCAAAGCTTGAAAGCCCGTGACACTAAACGC
>Ga0306912_1000707_pt1 | contig 18194 bp, 23 predicted proteins | sample AntRauFillE10628_FD_190443 | JGI IMG/M metagenome (GOLD analysis project Ga0306912, IMG submission 190443) | Saline lake microbial communities from Rauer Islands, Antarctica - Metagenome Filla E10 #628 (v2) (version 2) | ecosystem: Environmental > Aquatic > Non-marine Saline and Alkaline >... | reverse complement strand
GTTTTTTATACTGTGTTAGATAACTAACAAAAAACAAAACCATGAATGAATTCTTACAAGCTTTCGCATTAGTCAGTATGATAGTTTTTATCATAGTATTAATTATATTTACAATAATAACAACAATATTAAAATTTAAAAAAATGAGAAATATTAAAAGATTACTAAAAAAAATTCACACAGAATTAGAACTATGGGCGGAGGCTCTAGCGCAAACTAAGTGAATACATCGAATTAGTATTAATCAACTAAATAAATCGAATTATGAATCAAAATACGGCAAAATATTTAATACAAAACTTTATAAATTTAAAAATAAAAAAGCATGAAACTTTTACAATCCCTGTTTATGATGAAATAGTAGTTCAAACCTGTAAACTCAAACAAAGAAGTAAAAGGTCATAATTTTATTTTTGATGATTGGTTACCTAATTTTTTTATAAACCATTTTAGTAAGGAAAACGATTTAGTTTATGACCCATTTATGGGAAGTGGAACAACTGCAAAATCAGCACACATTTATAAGCGAACTAAACACAGAATACACAGAATTAGCAAATAAAAGACTTATATCATACTTAACACAGAATGTTTTGTTTTAGCGTATGAGTGGGTGGCTTATCTTTTAATATTAACTTTACAAAAACAAAACAAAGAAAAACAAGACAATGACGAAAAAGATCTTGAACAAAACGAAAATCGTTTAATCATTAGCATATACGAAAAAAAAAATAGTAATTATGGGAAACAAAAAAAGACTTGTAAAAAAAGAAATGATCAAAGAAATGGAAGTAGCTATTAAAGCTAAGAAAATAGCTTTTTTTGATCACATATTTGCATACACAACGTTTAGTCGTGCAAGCGCTTACAATAATAACTTAGATAAATTAGACAGTTTAAGGGAATTAATTAATAAAAACAAAGTTTCGGCAAAAAATTACATGATTAATAACTGGATAAGCCAAAAGTCAAATGCAACTTTGCAAATAGCCGCTTTTCGTTTAATGTCAACACCGGAAGAACATAAACTTCTTAATCAACAATATATAGATCACACCACGGATGGTGATAAATTAAAGGGTCCGGAAAAAATTCAAATTGAAGTAATCGGAAAAAACGAAGTTATTGAAGACGGCGAATCTTAAACTATTAAAACATCAAGTCGAATTTATTCAATCGACGTACCGGCATACGGGGTTAGTTGGCGGCTTCCGTTCCGGAAAGTCTCACGCCGGAATTGTCAAAACTTCACTTAAAAAATTACAATATACAGGAATCAATGTTGCTTATTATTTACCGTCTTACGACCTTATTGACGAAGTTGCCCTTGTAGGGTTTGAAAAAGTTTTAACGCAATTAGGCGTTGAATATGAGATTAATTTCAGCAAAAGAAACATTTCAACTGACTTTGGAAAAATCATTTGCCGATCAATGTCAAGGCCCGAAAGAATTATCGGTTATGAAGTTGGCTATTCCCTTATTGACGAAGCCGACGTTCCGCCAAAGGATAAAATGAAGGACATTATGCGGGCGGTTTTGTCAAGAAATTCGGCAAAATTCCCAGGTTGTAACAATGAAACGGACTTTGTTTCAACTCCCGAAGGGTTTAAATTTCTTTATGACTTCTTTGTCAAGAACATGAACAAGAACAAAAAGTTGATTAAAGCGAGGACCAAAGACAATCCCTTTATTTCAGAATCTTATATTCAATCGCTTATTTCAGAATATACCAAAGAACGTGTTTCGGCCTATCTAAACGGCGAATTTGTCAACCTTGCAAGCGGTACGGTTTATTATTCATTTAACAGACGTCAACATCACACAAGCGAGACTATAAACGAAAAAGAACTTTTATATATTGGTATGGATTTTAATATTGAACACATGGCCGCAGTCATTCTTGTAATTCGTAAAGGTCAAATCATGGCTTTGGGGGAACTGGTAGGAGTTTATGACACAATTCAAATGATCAAATTAATTAAAGAAAAATATCCGAACCACCCCGTTTTCGTTTGTCCGGACGCTTCGGGCGACAATCGCAAGTCGTCGGGCAAAACCGATCATGACTTATTAAAGCAGGCCACGTTTAGAGTACTGACCCCGAAAAAAAACCCCGCAATAAAAGACCGCGTCAACGTATTAAATATTGCTTTGCAAAAGGATAAGTTAAAAGTAAATACAAAGCTTTGTCCGTTCTTTACGGAAGCATTAGAACAACAACCCTATGACAAACACGGCCAACCAGACAAGACAACGGGACACGATCACACAAACGACGCGGGCGGTTATGCTATTCATCAAATTATAAAAGGAAAAAAATTAATATCTTTGAATTAAACTATTGGTTATTATGGAATTACACGTTAATCCTGTTCTTATCAACGCCGAAGAATACCCAGTTGAACTTGCAATTTATTCAAAGGTAAAAGGTGAAGGAATGTTTCAAGGGTCCAAGGCTAAAGATTTGGAAGACTTGGAATTCCAACAAGTCGATTATATAAAAAAAGCGTTACACGACCTTAACGACAAGCAAATTGAAGAAATCATTAAATTGGTTTACAATCAAAAAATTGAATATAAACAAACGAAGGCCCTTCAATTTTATAGGGCCTTTAATTATGTTGTCGAATCTATAAACGCAATTTATGAAAAAGAAAAACTTCTTCAAGGCAAAGCGAGCGAAAAACTAGAAAAAGCTGGCGTTAATAAATTGGCTATATTTGATTCATTAAATATTTTAGATGACATCGCCGTTAAATACAATACAACACCGCACGACGTCGAAACTTGGGCTTATTCAAACGTATTTGTTTATGCTTATAAAATGAGGGTCGAAGACAATATTCAAAAGGAATTACAAGAACAAACTCAATAAGAAATGAAAAACAGAAAAAACAAAGCCGCATTTATCATTTTAGGCGTTTATCTTTTGGGATGCTCCGCCTATGTTACAATATTATTAATTTATAACTTTATTCAATGGTTACTGACGTAGAAATAATTAAAGCATTCGCCGAAGAATGGGGGTTCTTCTTTAATTTGACTCGAACCGTTGAAGACTTCAATAACCTAATCGACGACCAATTCAAAGGATATTACATTTTTTTGGCTCAAAACAGTATGAACCCCACCAAAGAAAATGACGAATCGTTTTCAACTGATGAAGTTTTCACAGGTAAAATGTTTATATGTACGCCTTCGGATATTGACGGGGTTTTGATTGATCACAACGGGGACTTTGACAAGTTTTTAAACGTAAAAAAAATATATAGAATAAAGCCTTGGTTGTTATTGGACCGCTTTAATTGTCCGGCCGAAGTTAAGATCACAACTTCAAACGTTAAACCGTTCTACAATTGGCAAAACATTAATTATGATGGCGTAGTTTTGGACTATGTAATAAGATTTGACAATATTCAATTGAAATTAACTGAAACAGAAATCAGAAACATTATAGCAAATGAATGACTTAAACAACCAAACAAACGGTTTTTATAGCAATAATGAAGTAGTCGAAGAACCCGAAACACCCGAATAAATGTTCAGACCAGAAGAAATATTTCAAGCTGAAATTGAATCGTTAAAAGAAGAACTTATTCAAAAATATGACGACTTAGGAATGAGAGCGACGGGAAATTGGGCCAATAAATTAACTTCTTTTGTTGATATTAGCGTCGGCAAATACGTCGCTAAGATTATAGGTTTAGATTACACCGAACAATTAGTCCAAGGTCGTGAACCTGGGGGAATGCCACCCGTTCAAAATCTTGTTGAATGGATTGAGGCCAAACCAATTACGCCTTGGGAAAACATGACCATTGAATCAATGGCCTGGGCGATTGCTAAAAAGATAGCACGCGAAGGAACGAAATATTTTAAACAGGGCGGAACCGATTTAATTGAAGCGGTTATCACACCGGAACGAATAAGAAAAATTATAAACGCAGTCGGCAAATTAATGGTTAACAACTTTAAATTGGAAATCAACGAAGACTTACAAAGAATCGGACAATGATCACATTCACTAAACAACCTCAACTTGCGATTGAAAGCGCTTACAACAATCAAGTCTTTGAATTTGTAGGAGACGAGAACAAAACGGCCGTTCGCGCAATTGTCACTTTGTTTTTTAATCCTACAACTTCCGGGGGTTGGGATTTTCAATCTAATCAAACCTTGAATTTTGAGATTGCGGCCAACAATGGCACTTTTTATTTCAACGGCAAACGTGGAATTAAGAATTTATTCAACAAGGATAATTTTTCGGACGGTATAATTCCGACCAATATCAATTTCTTAATACAGGACCCGAAATTGTTTTGTCGAATAGGTTATAAATTTGAAGTTGTTTATAATAATAATACGAGAGACATTGAACAAATTGAAAAAAGTTACTTCAAAAGTGTTCGAAATTTCTTCAACGATCAACAAAACAACCAACCTTCAGGCCTTCGTTTATTAAGTCCAACGAATTATTTTAATTACTTTGAAGGGTTGCCGTTTGATATTTCATTCTATACGCCAACTGCGGGACCCGTAACGATACGAAACGAAAATAACGGCATAGAGACAACTAAATCTTTTTTCGCGGGCGTCAACCGCTTGTTCTTAAGTAATGGGGAACCGTACAATCTAGGATTCGAAAACGAAGTCCCTTTATTAAATAATTGCGTTAATACTTTAGTTTTTGAAAATTCCCAAGGTCAACAATTGGGAATTGTTAAAATAAAGAAAGTTCCAAGCTGCAAGGCCCCGTTTTTAAAATGGTTTAATGAATTTGGGGCGTGGAATTATTGGCGTTTTCAAAGCGCCTATCAAGGGGACGTAAACCACCGGAACAAACAGTTTTTAAATAATGACTTCCAAAACTTTGAAGAAGACCTTGGCAACTTTCAAGCAACCGGAAAAACGGCCTCTCGAACTTTTGATTTATACACCGACGCTTTAAACGACGACGAATTGAAATATTTTAAAAGTCTTTTTATATCGCCAAAGATATTTTTGTATAGTGAACAAGAATTCGCCCCAATTGGACCCGCGAGTTTTAAAGAAGTTTCACTAAGCGACGGAACAAATAGGGACGTAAACACAAAAATCAGGAACCGTGAGTTTGACATTTCCGTTGAACTTCCAATTGTAAACACACAAACTTATGAAAACTGAACGCCTTTATTTTAATGGTCAATTAGTTGAACTTCCAAACGGCGTCCAAATATCAACAAACTATCAAATTGCGACGTTTAAAAACCTTGAAGACTTTCAAATAAGTTTCACAAATACGATTACAATTCCGAGTACTGAAAAATTTATTAATATTCTTCGGGGATATGGTATTGAAGGAGCGCAAACGACGGCCCCCTATAGAATAAACCGCGTCACTTACTACAGAAACGGCGTTTTACAATTTGAAAACGCTTCGGCAATAATTACAAGTTACAATCAAAGCTTTAAGATAAATATCTATTTTCAAAACAACGCTTTGTTTGAAATTATTGACGGACTTAAAATATCAGATTTACAGTTATCACAGTTTAATCACCAATTGAACCTATCAAAATACAACGAATTATTGGTTGATGGCGTTTTATCTTATCCCTTAGCTAATTACGGCGTACAAGAAGACGAAGAAATTCTTTTTGAATACCAGGTTCCAGCAATAAAAACATCTTATTTATGGAATAAAATCTTCGCCGATAACGGCTTTTCATACGTTTACAAGGGGCGTGGAAATCGTCCGGACTTCAACCCGTTTTTAAGCGAAGAATGGAACGACGCACGTTTGACATTTGATCAAGGAATTGAACCCAACACCGAAGAAGAACTTGAAGAAATTGATTTTTCAGTTAGTGGACGCGCTCAAAATCAATTTGATTTCGTGCAATCGGACATTCCTTTTGAGGTGTTTTTTGGATTAGGATTTGACACGCAACGTAATGATTCAAATATATTTGTCAATGGCTTAAATGGCGCTTCTGTCTTTGCAGTTAATGAAGAAAATTACTATAACATACAATTAGGCGGCGACGTTATTGCGGCCGATATTCAAGAATGCCGACTTGAAGTTTTAAAGAACGGCATATTTTTTACAGAAATTGCAACAATAGAACAAGGAGTTAATCAATTTTCATTTGATGAACGTTTCTTTTTAACAGGCGGCGACGAATTGTTATTTCAGTTCAGATGTACAAATCAAGAATCGAATCAAACAATTGATTTAAATTGCGACATTAATATTGAAATCAAAGTTGATAACCAATTCAGAAACATAAACTTAAGCGAGTATTTTAATAAGATAGGGCAAAAGGAATTTATTAAAAACCTTGCCAACAAATTTGGACTTGTATTTCGTCAAGTTGGAACCGTTTACGAATTCATAAGTTTCAAAGAGTTATTAACACCGTTCGCAAACTATCAAAGTTTTGACGCTTTGAAGCCTGTTAATTTTGTTTTTGACGACTGGTCCGACAAATTCAATAACTTAGTCAAACAAGAAACTAAACTTTCAAAGAACTGGAAAAAAAGAAACTCACTTCAATATAAATATATCAATGAAAATGACAATTTCGCGGATTCTGAAATTTTGATTGACGACCAAACATTGGAAAACGAAGGGAAAATTTTAAATTCTTTATTTTTCGCCCCTAGAAATTCTAACATTTCCTTGCCAGAAGGAAGACTTAAAAGAATCCCGCTTTATGAAGTAGAAGAAGAAGGGCCAAAAGTATCAAAGCCAGGTGCGTTTTTTATAACCACAAAGAAAGTTGAAGGGACTTTTAAATATAAACAAGTTGGGGCCAATCCTAGAGCCTACAACGGCCAATTTCAAATTGCTAATTTTAAAGGATTATCATTTGTTGAGCTAAAAAATAAATGGATTCAATTACAATCTATTTTAACCAGGACCGAAAAAATAGAAGCCGAACTTAAACTAAATGAATTAGACATTCAAAGCCTTAATTGGTTTAAACTTAAATACATAAAACAATTAGGAGGACTTTATTATCTTAATAAAATTAATAACTTTACAAACAACGAAACAACCGTTTGCGAGTTGACAAAAGTTCGACCGTTTGAACAAATAGGCGAATTCAATGACGACTTCAACGACGACTTTAATACATAGGCTATGAATAGACAAGAACTTGAACAACTTATCCTTGAAAACATACCGGATAATAACGAAAAATTCATTTCGGCGGCCTTACTTCGTGAAGTATTAAACGCAATCAACGACGAAAAATTCCAACTTGACGAAGATACGCTTCGACTACAATTGTATAATCTAACTCAAACTTTAGAACAACGCCTTCAAGGTTTACCAATTGAACGTCGCGCAATTCTTGGGCCCTATGCATGGACGGAAGGAACCGAAAGCGTCGCCGTTATAGACGACCCCGACGAAATTATTTTGACCGCAACCAAAACCAAAGTCAACGCCCTTGATATTTATATCGATATTGAATTTACTGAAAACATTATCGGCAAAAGCATTGATTTTTTTTCCAAGTTGCCAAATGACGAAGATCAAGGGACTGTAATCCCTTCGGGGCAACAATTGCTACCAACGCCAATTGTTCCCCTATTAGACCCTATATCCTCAACAACGCGCAGAATATGGCAAACAAGGCGTGGAGACAAAGACGTTCAATTTCACGCCGTTGAAATAATACTTAAGTAATGGCCGAAGAAAAAATAAATATTGCAACCTTAGAAATTGACGTAAAAGACTTTGTCAAGTCGGCAACCGTTGCAAAAAAAGAACTTGAAGAACTTCGCGAAGTGAATAGGGATTTGCGAAAAGTTGGAAAACAAGGTTCGCAACAATTTGTTAAAAACGACATTCGAATTAAAGAGTTGTCAAAGACTTATAGGCAACAAACCCAAGCGGCAACCGCTTTAAATAATGCAACCAAGGATTTAACCGAAGCGACGAATTTCGAAGGAAAATCAGTTGTTGAGGTTACAAACCAACGTGCCAATTTTATAAAATTATCGAAGCAAATAAAGGGAAACACCGAAGGCGAAATTGCACAACGTGAAAAACTCAATTCGATAATTGACGAACAAACGGATTTTATCCGCGAAAATTCTTCAGGCTATGTCGACAACAAAGACAGGATCGGCGAATACAGGAACGCGATTGAAGGTTCAATCATAGGCAACACAAAGTTGGGCGCCGTTCTTACAGGCGGAACCCAAATATTAGAAGAACTTAACAAAAGGTTTGGAACCGCAAAAGCGCAAACCGACGCGCAAACAGCATCGACAACAACGTTGACCGGGGCGCAAAAAGCGCAAACGGTCGCAACAACCGCGAGCGCGAAAGCCTTAAGAATATTAAAAATTGCTCTAGTTGCTTCCGGTATTGGTGCAATCGTTATATTGGTTGGGTCCCTTGTTGCGGGATTTCAATTAATGACCAAAACGTTGTCGCGTACTGAAAAAGGTCAAGCAAAACTTAATAAAATAACTTCTGTATTTTCCGGAATCCTTAACGGGTTGTTTAAGATATTGGAACCGTTGGCCAACTTTATTTTTGACGTGGTCGTTGAATCATTTGAAGCATTGACCGAAGTTGCCGACAAAGCATTCGCCGCGGTTTCGGCGGGACTTTCTGTTTTAGGATTTGAAGATGCTTCGAATTCTGTAAAAAACTTTACTTCCGAAATAAGAGAATCAACCAAGGCCGCCCAAGAATTAGCCGACGCCGAAGCGAGACTTGCAGAAACACAACGGGAACAAGAACGAACGCAATTAAGATTTCAACGTCAAGCGGAAAAACTTCGACAAATAAGGGACGACGAAGCCTTGTCGATTGAAGAACGTAAAAAAGCCAACGAAGAATTGGGCGACGTGTTAAGTCAGCAACAACAAGAAGAACTTCTTCTTGCGAACCAGGCTTTGAAGGTTGCAAACTTGCGTATTAAAGCCGAAGGCGAAAACTCAATTGCATTAGACGAACGCGCCGAAGCCTTAACCAAAATAGAAGAAATTGAAGAACGTATTGAAGGCCAACGATCTGAACAATTAACGAACTTAAATTCTTTAAGACGCGAACAAGAACAACAAGAACAAGAACAAGCCGCCGCACGACTTGCAAGGCAAAACGAAGCATTTGAAGCCAGGCAACAACAACAACAAGAAGAACTTGAACTTTTTATTGCGCAATCGGAAGTTAAGAACCAAACCTTGCAACAAGAACTTGCAACGGCGAAGGAAATATCAAACCGTAAAAAAGCAATACTACAAGCCGAACTTGAAGCCGGTAAAATAAGCGAATTAGCATATCAAGCCGAACTTCTTAATATTAAAAAGGAATTCGCCGACAAACAATCGGAAGTTGCGGTACAAGTTGCTGAACGTGAATTTGAGCGTCAACAACAAAACATTGAACGCGAGGTTGTAAATACACGCGAGAAAAACAACCGTTTGACCGCCGTGGAACGCGAGTTTCAGCTTCAAAGATTACAAGCGGGCGAAATATCCGAACAAGAATATAACGCGGCTATAAACGCAATAAACGAAGAAAATCGAATTGCAAACAAAGAAGCCGAAGCGGAACGACAAGCGATAAACCGAGAAAACCGAATTGCTTCAATGCAAATGGATTTTCAACAAGAATTTCTTGTCAAGCAACAACAACTTGAACGCGAACGTCAACTTGAAATTGCAAACGCCGACAAAACAGGCGCCGACAAAACGGCAATTAATAAAAAGTATAATAAATTCCAAGCCGACCTTGACGGGCAATTACAAGCGCAAAAAGTTGATATTGCAAAAGCGGGTTTAAATGCTTTATCACAAATAGTTGACAAACAATCCGCCGCGGGCAAAGCCGTCGCAATCGCTCAAAGTTTAATTAATACACAACAAGGAGTAACGGCCGCCCTTGCATCAGCACCACCGCCTTTAAACTTTGCATTAGCCGGATTAACCGCCGCGGCCGGAGCCAAAGCGATTGCCGATATAGTAAGTACAAAACCGCCTTCCGTTCCAAAAGCGGCCCGCGGAATGTCAATCGGCGGTCGTCCACATTCCCAAGGGGGAACAATGATTGAAGCGGAACGCGGCGAAGCAATCATTAATAAAAAAGCCATGGCGTCCCCATTGGGGGGCGTTGTTTCGGCAATTAATCAAAGCTTTGGCGGCGTTCCTTTAGCGTCAAGGGGTTCAAATGGCAGTTCGTTTGGTTCTTCTTCCAAACTTGAAAACAGTCTAATAAATTACAATCAATTAGGCAAAACGTTTGAAAGCGCCGTTCGTAAAATACCGCCAAATCAATTGGCGCTTACTGAATTTAAAAAGGCCGACGAAGACTTCGTTGAAATTCAAGAACGCGCGACAATATGAAGCAATTTTTAAAAGGTTGGGCTAATTTCTTTTTAGGATTAGAAACCGAAGAAGCAAAGCGCAAATCCAAAATTTGCATAAAATGCAAGCATATTAAAAAAGGTAAAATCGAAATATTGAAGGATAACCAAATAGAAGAAATAAACGGCGCTTATTGCAGCCTTTGCAAGTGTCCCTTAATTGCTAAACTTAGATCAAATGACAAATGCCCCGAAGGAAAATTTTAAACTAGCTGACAAGTTGTTGAGCCTTGAAGAACAAGGACTATTAAAAGAACTTTTTGATCTTGGAGTTGTTTCGCTTGTTTGGTATGATTATTTGCAAATGTGGAAATTGTATCAACACTATATAGACAAAGAAGTTTCAAAGATGCAAACCTATGTCAACATTTCAATTGAATTCAATTGTTCAGAAGACAAGGTTCAAAAGGTCATTTATAAATTACGTCAAAAAATTAATTCGTAAAATCTTATAATAATAAAATATTAACATAAATATTTAATTTGCACAATATGGAAGCAATTATTTACATTGAAGGGGAAATCGGTGTTGACGTACAAATGACAGACATCATTCAACAAATGAAAGCATTCCCGGACCCTTCCAAAATGATAATAAATATAAATTCCGTCGGTGGATACGTAAGTCACTCCGACGAAATCTTTGACTATCTTAATTCGTTTGACATTCCAAAAAAAACAATTGCAAGAAACTTTTGCGCATCCGCCGCTACCAAATTAATGTTGTTAGGCGACGAACGCGAGGTTGAAAAAGGGACTCAATTCATGATTCACAATCCATTTGCGGGACCCGAAGGCGACGCGGATTATCTAAAGGAATTTTCAATTGAATTAAAGAAAGTTGAAAACGCTTTTGTTTCTTTTTATTCTGAAAAACTCAACCAACCAAAAATTGCAATCGCCCCATTAATGGCCCGCGAAACATTTTTGACAGAAAAAGAACTTTTGACGCTTGGTTTTGCAACCGCAATAATTGAAAAAAGCGGAACCAATAAAAACGACGCAAACTTAAAGGCCGTCGCAAAACTTGACTTAAAATTAAATAACCCTAATAACCCCAAATTTATGAAACTAGACCAAAAAAGCAAAAAAGGATTGCTTGATCGAATTACAGACGTTTTGAATTCGTTTTCCACAAAGGCAATGTTGGAATTAAGCGACGCCGACGGCAACGTCTTAATGTTCCCGGAATTAGAACCGGAACAGACGCCTAGTGAAGGCGACAAAGTACAAGCCGAAGACGGTTCATATACCGTTGGAAATCAAGTCATGACCGTTGAAGACGGCGTTGTTGTTTCAGTTGAAGAAATAAGCGACGAAGGCGACGAAGACTTGGAACAAATGAAAAAGGACCTTGACGAAATGTCACAAAAGTACGAAGCGGAAAAGGCAATGAATGAAGAAAAGGAAACTAAGCTTAAGGAGCAAATGAAACTGACTGCAAAGGCTAAAAAGGAAATTGAAGAAATAAAAAACCTCGTTTCCGATTTTGAAATTCCAAATAAAAACCCTTCAAAACCAAAGACAGACGAAGGCGGCCGAAAGTCGGCATTCCCAACACACAAAAAAGGAAGTATTAAAAATAAATTAAGAAAATAAATCTATTATGGCAGGATCACAATTAAATTTCGCAGGCTTTGAGTTCAATCAAGAAGAACTTAAACAACTATCCGAAGTAATCGGCGAAATGGTGTTTTCAATGCGAGCATTGACTGACAACCATGAAGTTGAAGAAGGCATTCTTTACAACAAACAAATAGTATTTAGTGGACGTTTAGGAATGTTCACGAAGGCAATGAAAGCCGATTGTACAACCAACGAAGCGCAAGCGCTAAACCTTAGCGAAAAGACTTGGACCCCAGGTCGCTTTGAAGGTCGACTTGTTCATTGTTCGCCGGCGGTCAACGAACAAAATAAATTGATTAATCAGTTTTCAAGAATGAATCCAGATTTTTACAATGTAATTGACAACTATCCCGCTTTAGCGCAATTCTTGATTACGGCGGCCGTTGGCGCGTTACAAGAAGAAATCCCATGGAAAGCATGGTTCTCAGATGTCACTGCGGACAATGTTTCGGGGGGCGGAATATTCACAAACGGTTTTGATACTGACTTAATTAATGTTATCAACGGACTTTGGACACAAATTGAAACCGATATTCCAGACACAGCGTCGCAATATGTTGAGATTGCAAAGAACGCAGGGGCGTCTTATGCAGATCAAGAACTAGAGGCAAATGAAGGATTAAATATCCTTCGCTCAATGTATAAAAAAGCCGATTCCCGTTTATTATCTTTACAAGGTAAACGTCTTATGGTTACACGTACAATATACGACAACCTTTTGACCACCTATGAAGAGAAAGAAAGTAACGGCGGATTGTTAACGAGATTAGAAAACGGCGGGGAGTTACTATTCCGCGGGATTCCAGTTGTTAACATGATGAACGAGTGGGACCAGTTTATCAATTCTTATTTGGATAACGGTACAACCTACCATTTACCAAACAGGGCTTTGTTAACTGTTCCTTCAAACATTCCTTTAGGGACTGTAAATGTTGGAGACTTTGACTATTTGGATGCTTTTTATGACAAGAAGTCAAAAACGAACAACATCGACGCGGCTTATAACATGGACGCAAAATTCCTTGAATCTTATTTGGCAGTTGCCGCATATTAATTTTAAAACCTTAGAAAACCATGAGTTGTATTAAGAAAATATCGGCGGATTTGCTATTTGATTGTGCAAACCCGCCGTCCCAAGGGATTGAGACAAACGCGTTGATTGTAAATTCGGAAGACATTGACCGAACTGCGTCAACCGTTGACACCGACGGAAAAATAAACGTTGTATTGAAGGAAGAAACCGAAGGTTTTTTGATTCAAGGAATTAAACAAATTAATTCATTTAATTATGAATTAGAAGTAAATGACGATTCTTTGAATAAGGTCATTCATCGATATGTAGGAAGGATTTACAATTTAACGCCAACGGCTAAAGATCAAATCAACGCTTTTATTGACGGCGCAAATGTTGTTGTAATCGTTCAGAATAAAGCAAAAGGAATTGACAACCTTGACGCGTTTGAAGTGTTAGGTTATGAAAACGGCCTTGAAATTAGCGAGGGGACCAAGAATTCGCAAGAAAATGACGGCGCCTTTACTTTGACATTGGCTTCAAATCCTTTATCGCTTGAACCAAGGGTTCCTTTGACTTATCTTGACACCGATTACGACACGACGTTAACGGCTTTTGAAAACAAGTTGTCAACCGTTACACCGTAATAAATGACCCATGATTGGCAACAATATGCACCCGAGCAAGTCCGTACCGACAAAATAGACGGTTCGAGACTTGTTTTGGCTTTTGCCAAAGATTACAAAAACTATTTTAATCAAGAATTGACTTGCATAAATTGTGAAAGCAGTTTTAAAAATGAATTCTTAAAATACATTCGTACAATGAGTAAAGAAGCAAAAAACGATTATGAATTAAAGCCAAAATACAACGGTTTGCCGTTAGGCTTTGGTCTTCGTGGCCGTGTTTATAACGGTAAAATCACAAAAAAACAAGCCGACCACCTATTGAAAACCCACCCAAAAGGCGAAGACTTGTTCAAAGTTCTTCCGGAAGACAGTTCAGTTGAAATGTCAAAAAAAGAAGTTATCGCCCTATTGACTGAAAAAGGAATCGACTTTGACCCAAAAGCAAAAAAAGACGACCTTTTGGAGATTTTAAATAAGTAGATTCACAATTTTAAACTATTAAGGGGCAAACATTTATACAAGTGTTTGCCCTTTTTTTGTAAATTTACAATATGAAACAAGATCGTAATAAAATAAGGGGGTTCGGACGCGGCAAAGAGCGCGTTATTTACGCCCCGTATATTGACACCCCGAAGAAGGTCGAACCTCTTAACTGGTTAGCTTCATGTATTGCCAACGGCGAAGAAAACAACTATTCGGAAAAAATTGAAAACTTGATCGAACATTCGATTAACAGTTCTTCGACTTCAAATTTATTTAAACGGTTTTTGATTGGTCAGGGGGACCCGGAATTGACTGAAAAAAAAGCAAACAAAGATCAAAACTTTAACGAGTTAATTGAAGACATTGCCGAAGAATACAAAGACCATCGGGGTTTTTATGTTCTTGTTAAATACAACGCTTTGGGCCAACGCAAGCAATTTAAATCGTTGCCGTTTACGAGCGTTCGAATAAAGGACGTAGATTCATTAGGCAACCCGACAATGTTTGTTATTTCCTCTAATTGGCAAGAATACCTTGACGAATACAAAGAAGAAAAGGACGCCGCAAGCAAATACCAATATCATGTATTTAATCCCAACATAGAAGTTGTAAAAGAACAAATAAAAAAGGCGGGCGACGTTAAGAAATACAAAGGGCAAATCTTTTATTTCAACGGTTCAAAACGCAAATATCGATACCCCTTAGCGTTTATTCATTCAGTAATGAACGACGCTGATTCCGACTTTCGAATTCAGCTTCATAGAAACAAAAGAATTCGTGGCGGATTTTTAAACAAAAAAATAATTATTACACCGCCGGAAATGCCGTCTTATTTAAACTTTCCGGACGACCAATTGGACCCCACGACGTTGGCCGAAAAAAGGGAATGGAGTAAAAAAGACAATATCGCGTCACAATTAAAGGATTTCTTAGGAGCCGAAAACAATGAAGGATTTCTTCATTTATGTATGGAATTTGAACAAGATGACATTGACAAATTAATCAAAGTTATTGACGTTGAAAGCGTTTCGGAAGACGGAATATTTGAGAAAAACGAAAAAACAATAAAAGACAATATTCGCGCGGCTTACTTTAATCCGCCGCCAATTTTATTGGATTCGGACAATTCATTCTTCGGGTCAAGCGGTGAAGCTATGCGCGAAGCAATGGAATTTTACGAAAAAAACGTCAATCATGAGAAAGCCAAATTAAAACAAGCTTTGAAAAACTGTTTTGACTTTGAAGTAAAATTTGTTTCTTTATTGGAAGAAGATTCGACCGAAGGAGAACCACAAAAAACTGAAGAAAATGACTAGAATCATAACATTGCAAGAAGTCCAAGGGGTTAAGCCTTTGAGCGCGCACGTAAAGGATAAATTCTTTAATCAATTTATCGAAGACGCGCAAATCAGTTTATTAAAACCTTTAATTGGTCCGGAACTTTACAACGCAATAATTAAAGAACCTAGCGACTATACAGAATTATTGGAAGGCGGATTTTATGATGACGACAAAAGAAGTCATTCGGGACTCAAACGCGTTTTAATTGAATTTACATACACGCTTTATATGTTTGAAAGCGCCGACGTTTCGACACCTTTTGGAATGATTGTCAAAGATTTTAAAGACGGTCAAAAAATTGATCGACAACGCGAAAAAGAATTGAAGACTAAGCGTCAACAAATCGCAAGCCAATATTGGCACGAAGTCCAACACTTCATTTTTTTTACAGAAGAATTGCGGGTAATGTTTAGAGGTTCGCCCGAAGCAAACCAGACTTACAAATCACAAACTATAAAACGCGATCAATGGCTATAATTGCGACATTTTCAGACGTAAATACAAACAAATTCAACGTCAACGGTTACGAAGTATTCAAAATCTTTAACGTTCGCAAGGTTGGAACCTTAACAATTGACGTTGTCAATGTTTACGATAATAGACAAACTTTACTCACAAATATAAGATTTGACGAAGTTGAGGTTGACGGGGTTGTTTATACAAATATTGAAGACACAATCACAAACCTAACCGCCTTAACTTATAGACCCGCAACTTTGGGGAATGCAAGTCAAGCGCAAATAGACGACATTCAAAATGTCATTGATAATTTACCGACAACCTACGCGGACATAAATCACGATCACCAAGGAATATATTTAACTGAACAAGAAATTCGCAACCTTGGATTGGGCGGGGGCGGGTCTACAATAGTAAGTGGAATCGTTCAGCAAAATAAGATCAAGTTTTTTGACGCGCAAGAACAACTTGTTTTTGAAATTGACTCGCGGATTTTTCAAGCGCAAGCAAACTCGTTTTCATACAACGAAACAACGGGCCGTTTACGCTTAATTAACACCTTTAACGAAGAACTATCAAGCGCAATAATAAGAGCGAAGACAATCGGTTTTGATAGCTTTATTTATTACGAGGGGATTTCCAACGACTTGTCAAATTTAAGTGTCTCGGAAGGTTTCCAAATGATACAAACGGTTGACGGTTCCTTCTACTTTATAGACGTGAACACTGGGACAAATTTTTCAAACGACTTTCGGTTAATATTTGTTAATAGTGGATTCACTATTGATTTGACGTCCCCAGATATTACAACAAACGATTTTGAAGCCTATGAAATAACAGGCATAATTTCTGAAAATTATCTTGTTGGTGAATCATTTCTTTTTACTTTTTTTCGAAAGCAAAAGCCAATTACGTGGCGCGGGAATTGGAACAATACTACAGACTTTGAGATAAACGATGTTGTTTTGATTAATTCCGCTTTATACATTGCAGTAGTTAACAACACTAATTCAGAACCGCCAAGCGGAAATTGGGAATTATTCGTTCCAGCTGGTCCACAAGGCGAGGACGGAAACGGGATTGTTGACGTTGTTGACAACCTCGATGGAACCTTTACATTTAATTTTACAGACGAAACAAGCTTCACAACTTCCGATTTAACGGGACCACAAGGAGAAACAGGACCTGCAGGCGAAGATCTTACAGCAAGAACCAACAAAACAGTAACAGCATCTAGTTACATTCTATTAGCTACCGATGTAGATAAGTTTTTAATATTCTCTAATGCGTGTACGGTTGTAGTACCTAATGGGCTAGCTGCTAACTTAGAGTTTCAAGGTAAGCAAGGAGGTACAGGACAAGTAACATTTTCAGCAGAAGCAGGGGGAACTCTTAACGTGCCTTCAGTATTTCTAGCAGAGACAGCAGAACAACATTGTTTCTTTGGAATCAGAACCGAGGGGAGTGATGTATCTACAATATTAGGAACACTTAAACTCGCTTAATATGAACATGGGAATAATAGCAGCAAGTAGATTGAGAGAGGCAGTAGATCCTATGTTTGGTAATGCAGTAGCTTATTATAGACTAGACGAAACCACAGGAGATGCTATTGATTTAGTTAATGGGTATAATGGTACTCTTAATGGTTCAATATCAAGAAATGGTGAATATTACACTTTTGACTCTGAAGATGAATATGTAAAAATAGCTGATGAAGATGATTTTAGTTTTACCGATGGAAATGGAAATAATACTGATTTTGTAATTAAAACCGAGGTTGTTTTTGATGATATTAATTCTAGGGATAGAGCATGGTTAGTATCAAAAAGAGAAAGCCTTGAAAGTGGAGTTCAAGAATGGCAATTTATTTTTTTTAATGGAAAAATTCAATTTGGGATTTGGAATACGTCCAATAGTGTTTTTACTGTAGACTATTTTTTTAGCCCAACTTTAGGTCAAAAATACATTATAGGAGTTACCTTAAACGGGAATTCATTGAACCTATTTATTAATGGTGTTATTGAACAAACAGAAAATTTACCTGTAGGATTTACTTTTTTCAATGGAAATAATGAAGTTAAATTAGGAAATGAAACTTTTACTAGTGATTTAAATTTAATTGGAAAATTAAAAGAAACGGTAATAGTAAAGGGTAACGGATGGACTCAGCAAAATATTACTGATAATTACAACAATGGTAACGGTATAACTTATAATTTATAAATATGAAACTTACAACGAAAGAAAACATTACTAACGAGCAATGGAAGC
>Ga0306912_1000698_pt1 | contig 18434 bp, 17 predicted proteins | sample AntRauFillE10628_FD_190443 | JGI IMG/M metagenome (GOLD analysis project Ga0306912, IMG submission 190443) | Saline lake microbial communities from Rauer Islands, Antarctica - Metagenome Filla E10 #628 (v2) (version 2) | ecosystem: Environmental > Aquatic > Non-marine Saline and Alkaline >... | reverse complement strand
TGACCTTGTCGGGTCAGGAACCGTCCATTGTTTCAGTGGCACTGACGCGCTGGTGTAAGTCGGGCCAGCTGTTGCGCTTGCGGCGCGGGCTTTACGCCTTGAGAGAGACGGATCGCGAGGTTTTAGTCAATGCTCCAGTGGTAGCCTCGGCTCTGGTGGAGCCCAGCTACCTTTCGGGGCTCTGGATGCTGGCGCAGGCGTCGGTCATTCCGGAGGCGGTGTTTGCCTTGACTTCGGCGACGCGTGGTCGGCGGGTTCGTTTTGAAAATACTTTTGGGCGTTTTCTTAGGTTTAATCGCCTAAAATTACCGTAAACTTAGCGATCACTTCTTTGAGCACGGAAGCATCTGCTTTTCCAATGAATTCTACCTTGCGGGCTTTCCAGTCGAGGTTCTTCACGTGATCTGACAGCACAACGCCGACGATTTTCTTATCAGTTACCGCCACTTCAAATGGATATCCTTTTGCTTTGGAGGTGATCGGGCAAAATATTCCTAAACCAGTCTTATCATTATATTCTTTTCGGGAAAGAACCAGGGCTGGACGTCTGCCAGCCTGCTCATGTCCTGCCTGTGGATTAAACTCCAGCCAGACGAAATCCCCCGCTGCTGGAACATATCTGCTCACCCAAATTCCTTTCCTCGGGGCGCATCGCCGAATGTCTCAGTATGAAGGTTCTTCTCGTCGATGCCTTTCAAAAGCTCCGATAAGGAGTATTGCTTCGGCACCGCCTTGACGAAGAAACCGCCTCTCTCTTCTTTGATCTCAAGATCAATGCCTTCATTGAGGTTCTGACTCAGCGCAACTTGCTTCGGCAGCCTTAGCGCTAGACTATTACCCCAGCGTGACAGTTTTGTAATCATCTCAGGTAATGTATATACATTGTAGATCCCGTCAAGGGCTTTTTCTCAGCTATTATGTGTCATGCTGACACGCATTCAAAGAATACCAGGAGGCAGCTCTCGATCAGTCAAATTCCGCTCTTGCCGTTTCGTTGTGCTGTGGCATTTTTGAAGGCTTTTCCCGGGTCTAGCTGTCAATTGAAGCTGAAACTCCTCGGGCTAAAATCTTTTCCAGCTATTTTGTCTCATGATTAACGCCATTCTCAAAAAGTTTTCTGGGCGCCACTACCAGAAGTATATCAAGAAGTGTCAGCCTATTATCGAACGCATTAATGCGATCGAGCTTGAATACCAGTCGCTCTCCGATGAGCAGTTGCGTGCCAAGACGGTCGAGTTCATGGAGCGCCATCAGCAGGGTGAGACGCTCGATGAGTTGCTGCCGGAGGCCTTCGCCACCGCGAAGAACGCCGCCCGCCGCATGTGTGGGAAGGAATACGAGGTCTCTGACCACATGTTGCCTTGGGATATGGTGCACTACGACGAGCAGTTTATCGGGGGGATCGTGCTGCATGAGAAGCGTATCGCCGAGATGGCTACGGGTGAGGGGAAGACTCTCGTCTCTACCTGTCCGCTCTACCTGAACGCTCTTACCGGTCGTAATTGCCAGCTGGTCACGGTGAACGACTACCTGGCGCGTCGTGACTCCGAGTGGATGGGCCACCTCTTCCGCTTCCTGGGTCTGACCGTCGGCTGTATCCAGAACAGTATGGACCCGCAGACGCGGAAAGAGATGTATGGCTGTAATATCACTTACGGCACGGCTTCCGAGTTCGGCTTCGACTACCTGCGCGATAACGGGATGACCAGTCGCAAGGAAGACCAGGTGCAGCGGGACCACTACTTCTGTATTATTGACGAGGTGGACTCCGTCCTGGTCGACGAGGCACGCACCCCGCTGATCATTTCCGGGCCGATGCAGGATGACAACCCTCTGCCTTTTCATGAAGTGAAGCCGAGCATTCAGAATCTGGTCTCCAAGCAACAAGCAATGTGCAACAATCTGGTCTCGGAGGCTAAACAGGTTTTGGATAGCGATGCTGCCGACAAAGAGGCGAAGGAGGAAGCCACCGTGAAGCTTTATCAGGTGAAGCTTGGTATGCCGAAGAACAAGCAGTATCACCGGCTCAATGAGTCTCCGCCAATCCGTCGGGCCGTCGAGGCCTTTGACCTCGAGATGGCCAGCGACTTCAATAAAGAGCGCCGCTACGCCTTAAAAGAAGAACTTCTCTATGTAATCGATGAGAAGCAGCAGCAGGCCGACCTCACCGAGAACGGCCGCATCTTGCTGAGCCCGGACGATCCGAATGCCTTCATGATGCCGGATTTGCCCACTGAGTTTATTGAGATCGACAAGCGCGACGAGCTGAAGCCAGAAGAAAAGCAGCAGGCCAAGATGGAGGCAGAGACGCTTTTTCAAAAAACGAGCGAACGTATCCACTGCATCAGCCAATTACTGCGCGCCTACAGCCTTTACGAGCGTGATAAAGAATACGTCGTCCAGAACGGGAAGGTGAACATTGTTGACCAAAACACGGGTCGCGTGATGCCTGGACGCCGCTGGTCGGACGGTCTCCACCAAGCAGTTGAATCTAAGGAAAACTGCACCATCGAAAAGGAGACGAAGACCTACGCCAGCGTTACCATTCAGAACTATTTCCGTATGTATGAGAAGCTCTCCGGTATGACCGGAACGGCGGAGACTGAAGCCTCTGAGTTTAGCGAAATCTACGGGCTGATTGTCATGGTCATCCCCACCCATAAGCCGAACATCCGCAAGGACCTTAACGACGTTGTCTTTAAGACCCGCCGCGAAAAATATAATGCTGTGGTTAAGGAAATTGAGGCCGCCCACAAAGCGGGGCAGCCTGTCCTCGTCGGCACTGCCTCGGTGGAGGCCTCCGAGTTGCTCAGCCGGATGCTCAAGCGCAGTAACATCGTGCATAGTGTGCTCAATGCCAAGTTCCACGAGAAGGAGGCCGAAATCGTGACCAACGCCGGGCAAAAGGGTGGCGTCACCATCGCCACCAATATGGCGGGCCGCGGCACCGACATTAAACTTGGCAAGGGTGTGTCCGAGGTGGGCGGTCTCTATGTCATCGGCACGGAGCGTCACGAGTCCCGACGGATCGACCGGCAGCTCCGTGGTCGTTGTGCCCGCCAGGGCGACCCGGGCCTATCGAAGTTTTTCGTCTCTCTGGAGGACGACCTGATGCGGCTCTTCGCCAATGCGGGGCCGATCTCCAAGGTGCTCGAAAAGTCGATGAGCGAGAACGAGGAACTGGAGCACCCGATGCTCAATTGGTCGATTGAGAACGCTCAGAAGAAAGTGGAGCAACAGAACTTCTCCATCCGTAAGCGCCTCTTGCAGTTTGACGACGTGCTTAATACGCAGCGTGAGGTCATCTATGGGCTGCGCAACGAGACGATTCACTCAGAAACGCCCCGCGAGATCCTCTTTGAGATGATCGAGGAAGAGATGGAAGAGCGACTCAACGCGCTGAATGCGGAAAAAGGCAGCGACAGCGAGGCGATACCCCGCTTCCTTAGTTGGCTCAATGCCTACTTCCCTATCGCACTCAAGCCGGAGGAGCTCGAGCCACTCGCGCCCCAGGCCCAGCATGACTTCATCCTCAGTAAGATTAACGAGGCCTATGATCAGCGTGAGCATTTTGAAGAAAAAGAGGCCCTGGTAGGCCTGGAGCGTTTTCTGGTAATCCGCTCGCTCGACCGTCGCTGGCAGGACCACCTCACCGAGATGGAGGAGCTTCGCCGCAGCGTGAATCTGCGCGGCTACGGGCAGAAAGATCCGCTCAGCGAATATAAGAGCGAGGCCTTTTCCTTCTTTGAAGAGCTCATGCAAAATGTGCGCTCGGAGATTTGTAACTCCGTTTTTCGGAGTGCCACGACGGCCGAGGCCTTCAATTCGATGCTCTCCCGCCTCTCGCAGGTCGCCCAGACGGCTGGGCCGGGCACAGGTAGCGCGCAGGCCAGTGCGCTCTCCGCTGCCGCAGCTCAGGCACAGGGTGGCGGCGTCGTCGCCACCGCGACGGGACCACGGAAGGAAGTGGAACTACCCAAGCTGGAGCCGGTGCGGCGCGAGCTGCCCAAGGTCGGGCGCAACGATGTGGTTACGATCCGCAAGGGGCCGGAAGAAAAGGAAATGAAGTTCAAAAAAGCCGAGCCTATGATCCAAAACGAAGGCTGGGATTTGGTGCAGAAGTAGGAATTCTCCGCTGCGAGACGCACCGGCCCCCTGGGGAGAGGAGTGGGTCTCGCATTCCAGGATCCTCCGTCACATCTTCCGGATATCAGCAAACCCACCGGAGGGCCGGTCCAGCAGCTTCGGGAAGGTTTCGATCAGCATGCGGGCGCAGGTTTCACCATCCGGCATTTTATCGGTGCCCTTGGCGGCTTTTAGGATTTCGAGTGGTTTGAAGCGATCGTCTGCTGGAAGGTTTGTCAGATAATCCTGCATCGCGGTATCGACCAGCCCAGGTGCCAGCGAAGTAAAATGCGTTTTCGGGTGCTCGCCGGCGTAGAGTTTGACCAGCATGTTGAGCGCGGTCTTCGAGAGGCTGTAGCCATTCCAGCCACGGCTGCCGGAGACGGACGCGCCGGAAGAGATGGCAACGACCTGCTTCACTTCGCGGCCTGATGTGAAGAGGGAATCGAGCAGCCATTTGTTCGCCCAGACGTTAATCTCCATGGTTTCGCGCAGGTCCGCGAGGGGCGTGTCCGTCATGTCGCGAATTTCGCCCAGCTTACCCGCATTGAGAATGACGAGGTCGAACTGCTTCACATCGGCGATGAATGTTTTCAGCGCTGGACGCGATCCGGGTTCATCGGACAGATCGAGGGAGGCAAACTGCAACCCTGCTTCGACAAGATCGGTCGGCTCGCGTCGGCTGCAGCCATAGACGGAAGCGCCCGACGCCAGAAAGTTTTTGGCGAGTCCGTGGCCAAGCCCCGAACTGACACCAGTGATTAGAATCCGTTTCGCGTCAAAGGATGTCATCTTATTCAATAGCTAGAATTTCTATGCGGTAAATCGCATCATCGATCTTGTAAGTAATATTCTGGTTTTAACCTTCAATCATTTATTCGAAGTTAGCGGACACTCAGCCCAATAGTTCCGGAACGGTGAAGGAAAAAGTGCTGCCTTTGCCCGGTTTCGACTCCCAGGTCAGATGGCCACCGTGGCGCTGGATAAAATCCTCACAGAGTAGTAAGCCGAATCCGGAGCCACCTTCACCGGAAGTGCCAGTTTGCTTTTTTCTATCGTCGATCTTGAGCAAGCGTTTTTGCACGTCAGCGTTCATGCCAATGCCTTTGTCGGCTACTTGAAATTCCCAGAGCCCGGGCTGCCGAAAGATATTTACCGTAACAATCCCGTCGTTGAGCGAAAACTTCAGGGCATTCGTGAGCAAATTTCTAAATACGGCACTGAGCATGTAGCGGTCTGCGCGAATTGTCCCGGAATCGTAGTCTTTTACACGAATGCGCTGGTGTTTCTTCAGCGCGACCGCGCGCAGGCGGCCGACTTCGGTGTGGACGAGTTCGAGAATGTCAATGGATTCGAGACTGAATTCAATGTCCTCACCTGAGCTTTGCGACCAGGCGAGTAAGTCGCGTAGCAGTTCCTCCGCATCGCGCGAGCTGCGGCGGATTAAGCCGTTCAAGCGTTTTGCCTCTTTGACGTCTTTTGCTTCGAGACTTTTGTCGAGCATGCCCGTGATGGTGAGCACCCCACCGATCGCCGTCCTTAAATCATGGCCCACGATCGACATAAGTCGATCTTTGGTATGATTGAGCGCGCGTAGCCGAATCTCTTCATCGGTCGGGCTGCCCTGAGGGAATAAAATAGGGTCGGTCTCAGGGATAGGGGCAGTATTCTCCATATGAAATTAATCTACAGTATTATCCCCGCCATGTAAAGGCATGGCAGAGGGCTACTGCGGCGGCGTCAGACTCGTCAAAGCATGTGCCAAGGTCTGTCCCAGTCAGGCTGAGAATGGTCCGGGCGACTTGCTCCTTGCTGGCGCGGCCCAGTCCCACGATTGCCTGCTTCACTCGAAGGGGGGCGTATTCGAAAACGGGCAGCCCGCGCATGGCAGCGGCGGCGATGGCAGCCCCCCGAGCCGCACCGAGAATCTGGGCGGTCTGAAAGTTCTGCACGTAGATCGTCTGTTCGATCGCCACGTGATCGACGGAGTGCTGGTTGAGGAAGTCATCCACTTGATTGCCGATCGCACCCAGGCACTCGGGCATGGAGAGTCTGGGGTGCATTTTCAAGGTCGCGGTTTCCAGTAGCGTCGCCTGATGGCCGGGCCGGTATTCAATGACGGCAAATCCACTGCCCCGAAGGCTCGGGTCGATGCCGAGCACTCGCCCGGAGAAGGGTGTGCCCAGAGTCACCTCAGCTTGAGCACGGGGCCGGCCAGCACTTTTCTTGGCGAGGTGTGCCGTCCAAAGTTTGCGTGAAGATTTGCGGGCCATTTTCAGGGCAGGATGAGCTTTAACCCGCCGATGACAACAAAGACCCAAATTAAAACTTCAAAGAGCTTTTGGTTGATATGCTTGACGATGCGGGGGGCGATCAGTGCCCCGAGGACGGAGTAGAGCATAAAGCTGGCGCTAAAGCGAAGCGACTCGATGTGGATGATGCCCAAGTCCATCATGAACGGCACCTTCAGTAAATTCACCAGAAAGAAGAACCAGGCCGACGTGCCGATGTAGGCATATTTGGGCAGGCCCGATGCGATGAAGTAGAGAGCAGCGATGGGTCCGGCGGCGTTCGCGATCATGGTGGCGAACCCCCCGGTGATGCCGGTTGCTCCGATAAAGGCCGGGTGGTGCGGGAGCAGGTCTTCGCCCTTGGAGCTGTCGCGCAGCCACTTGCGTAGAAAATGGATCGCGGTCATACTCAGCAGGACGCTGCCGATAAGGATGCGAACCGCTCCGTCGTCAATATAGCTGAAGACCAGGTAGCCGACAAGCACCCCTACAATCGTCCATGGCGCCAGCTTTACGATATAGCTCCAGTTCGCGTGCCGACGGTAAATCATCACCGCCACGATATCGGCCGAGATCAAAATCGGCAGCAGCACCCCGACCGAGACTTTGGCTGGCAGGGCCAGTGCCATGAGCACGACCGTCACATTACCCACGCCGGGTAATCCTCCCTTACCCATGCCGACCGCGAATGCGCCGATGGCAATGAGCAAATATTGCCAAAGCTCCAAAGAGTCCATCCGGCCAGCCTTGCATTCGCCCGGGCATTGGCAAGTGTTCATCCCATGCGATGGAAATGCACCTGCGCTTATGACGGGACTAATTTTGACGGCTGGCAACGCCAGACTGACGGCAATGCCGTGCAGAACTACCTGGAAGCGGCCTTGAGTCGTATCTTTAATAATCAGACTTTAACGCATGGCAGTGGCCGCACCGATGCGGGTGTCCACGCCCGCGGACAGTGTTTCCATTTCGATGCGCAGTGGTCGCACGATAGCGGCAAACTCATTCGTGCCCTGCATTCGATTCTACCCACCAGCATACGCATCCATTCCGCCCGTAGGGTCGGTGATTCTTTCCATGCCCGCCATTCGGCGGTGGGCAAGCGCTACATCTATCACTACTATCTGGGGCGTGCGGACCCTTTGCAGGAGCGCTACCTCTGGGCCTGTCGTTCCGTTCCGCTCGACGTGGAGGCGATGTGCGAGGCGGCGAGTCACCTCACGGGGACGCATGACTTTACCGCTTTCGGTGCGACCCACGGCAAGGACAATGATCCGAACCCGGTCAAAACCATCCACCGCCTCGACCTGAAGCAAAGGGGCAAGCGCATTACGCTCACCACCGAGGGCAGCGGCTACCTCTACCGCATGGTGCGGAGCTTCGCCGGCGGGCTCTATTCCGTGGGGCGCGGCCGGCTCACGCCCGGTGAGGTTAAAGAAATTCTCGAATCAAAGGTGCGCACCCATCGCATCGTGACCGCACCGGCGAAAGGACTTTGTCTGAAAAAAGTTTTTTATTAGATCAACTAACGACTCCCCTCCCCACAGTCCTCGCAGAGACCGTAAACTTCCATCAGGTGGGCGATCTGAGAGTAGCCGTGTGCCCGCGCCGTTTTGACCACTTCTTTACTGACGCAGACATCGAGTCGCTCCGTCTTATGGCACTGCCGGCAGATGAGATGATGGTAGTGCTCATCGGGCGCGGTCAGTTCAAAGAGCTGCGTCCCGTTTTCCAGGGGCACGCGTTGGAGCACTCCGAGTCCTTCAAAAGTCTCTAAATTACGATAGACGGTCACGAGGTCGGATGCCGCTAAACTGGCCCGCTCCCGAATCTCCTCTGCTGAAGCCGGGCGGTCGAAGGTGAAGAGGGCACCGAGCACCTGCTCGCGTTTCTTCGTCATCCGGCCCCCGTCGGCCCGCAGGCGTTCGAGAACAATGTCGACGAGATCTTTTTCCTGATACGGCATTATCGCCCGAAGCTTGATCGGCATCTTAAGCCGATCAAGCTTTTTGGCGGCCGTTTAAAACGCGATTAAAGGGATACTTTAGGGACAAGCTATTGCCGCTGACTGCCAGCGAGAGTGACGGGTCTGTCTAATGCCACCTACTGGAGGGCGAGCCCCGTCTTTGCTCGATGAGCTACGCGGTGGCGCAGCGCCCTCTTTTCCTGGGAGCAGTTCGGCATGTTCACTACGAACCGGCGCGTCTCGCGCCGGAGGATTGCGAGCGCGAAGTTTTGACTGGCACAGCAAGGGCAGCTGGTTCAGTTTAATCCTATTGATGGAAGCTGATTGTGAAAGTTTAGTTGAAGCGGCTCTGAAGACTCTACAGTCCTCGACACTACGGGTGACAGAGCCTCGCCGAGCATTGATTCGCTTGCTTGCTGAGGCGGAGAAGCCGCTCTCCTGCGAGGAAATCCGGGCGAGGTCGAAGGGTGCATTCGACTTGGTGACGGTTTATCGGAACATGGAGGTTTTTCGTGAGCAAAATATTGTGCAGGGCATTCTCCTGGAGAGTGGGAAGCAGCTCTTCGAGCTGACCGTTGAAGGCGATCACCACCACCACATTATCTGCCGGAGCTGCCACCGCACGCTACGTCTCGATCTTTGCTTCGGTGGTGAGTTAGAGCGCTATGCCTCAAGCCGCGGCTTTGAGCAATTGCAGCATAAAATCGAGGTGTTTGGGCTCTGCGGGGAATGCGTCGAAGATGCGAAGCGTTAGTAACTGGCCCGCAGGCCGATACTGAAGTTGCGCCCCGGTAGTGGGGCCACGTCTTTCAGGAACGAAGTGTGGCTGCGCCGCTCGGCATCGAGTAGGTTGGTGGCGCGGGCGAAGAGAGTCAGCTGCAGTGCGCCGTGTTCGAAGCTATACTCGGCGTCGAAATTGAGTTCGCTGTAGGCATCGGTCTCCAACTCAGGCGGCACCACCGCGCTGGCCCGCTGCACCCGGTCCTGAGAGAAGGCATAGCGAAATTCAACTCCCGCCAGGAGGCGGTTGTTCGCATACTCGATCCGACTCCCCAAACGAACGGGCGGGATGCGGGGCAAGTGCGTGTCGTCCTCCAGGTTCTCCGCGCGGACGAGGTCCGCCATACCTTTGATCCGGATGCTTTGCTCGTTTTGTTGCCAAGCTTGCCAGGTGATTTCGGCTTCAGCACCCCGGAAACGGGTATCTTTGGCCACATACTGCGCAAGGTTACCGATGCCCCGGATATCCTGTAGGAAAATGAAGTCGTTATACTCGTATTGGTAGGCATTAAGCCGGGCGGAAACGTCGCCGCGGTGGGCTTCGATGCCGATCTCGATGCCCCGGGCGGTCTCGACCTCAAGCGGGACCCCTGTGTTGTCGGCACCGATGACAAATCGCTGAATTGCCGGATTGGACCAGAAGGCATATCGCTCCGTCTCGGAGGGCAGGCGCTCAATGTGTGAGAGATTCAGCGATACCGCTAGTTCGTCGAGTGACGCCAGTTGGTATTTACGCCAGGTGATACCGAGCGCCGCGCTCTGGCTGGTGGCGTCCGCCCCGCGGGTGAAGCCAAACATTTCGGCCGAGCGGTCGAGGATACTCTGATCCTCGTGGCGGTAGCCGCCTTGCAGCGTCCAATCACCCACAGTGTAGGTCTCGACCAGAAAGAAGCCGATATTGTCGGTGTCGAACAAGTTACCCACGCGGGAGGCTCCGATGGGGGGCGCACTGAGGCGGCTCGCCCTAAGCTCCCTGGTAAATCCGTGCACGCCTGCAATGCCTTCAAATCCCCCCGGCAGCTCGTGGTAGAAATCGAGGCGCGCTTCCCCGCCTTCCAAGGCCATTCGGGTGTCGGCGAACTGTTTATCCGCATCCTTGAGGCGACCGGTAAAAGTCTCCTCATGCGCATAGTCGGCTCCACCCGCTCGCAGGCGTATGCGCGGCAGCCAGACTAGCTCCGTCTCCACTTCAAGGGAGAGGTCGATCCGCTCCTGCCGCATGTCCAGCGAGGTGTCGCCAAATAGATCATTAGCATCACCGCCAAATTGATAGGGCACGCCGTAGGCGGAATCGTAGCGCGAATAGGCCAAACCGATGTCGAGCGGTTGCTCTTCCGGTGCCCAGAGCAGCCCCAGGGAGCTCGTTTTTGCCTGGTGATGGGTGTTCGGCAGGGTGCCGCTCGGGTTTTCGATAGGCACAGTGACGCCTAAATCGGGATCGTTAACGATTGGTTGAAAAGTCTGCTCGTAAGTCTCGGTCCGCGCGCGCCCGGCGATGGAATAATCCCCCGAACGACGGTCTGAGGCAGTCGCCCGCAGCGCGAAGTCGCCTGCCCCAACGGTGACATACCCTGCCGAGGCTCGCCCGGAATCGGCCGAGCTAAAACGCGTCTGCCCGCTGGCCTCAACGGTCGCGGCAGGTAGCATTTCCGGCAGGTAGCGGGTCTGCGAATTGATGGCACCGCCCACCGCAGCATTGCCGAAGAGCAAAGCACTCGGCCCACGAAAGACTTCGACCTGACGCACGAGCAGAGGCTCTAGGGGCATGCCGTGGTCCGGGCTGTTGTCCGATACGTCAAGCGTGCCGATATCGTCGAGTAACATGCGCACGCGATAGTCGCCAAGTCCACGTATGACGGGGCGGCTCGATCCCGGACCAAAATAACTGGCCGTGATGCCCGGCTCCCAGGCCAGCGTCTCTCCCAGGGTGGCCTGTGCCATCCGCTGCATATCGGCCGCATCCAGGATATCCACAGAGAGGATGGAAAAATCACCGACTTCTGAATAACGCTCTGCAACCACCGTAAATTCCGAAAGCTCATAGATGGTTTCATCCACCGTATCCGCGTCCTGTCCGTGCAAATTAAGTGTCCAAACGCACCCCAGCAAGAGTCCGCAAAATGTTCCGGAAATTCTTAAGGGTTTTTTGTAAATGCAATTCATATGCAAAACTAGTTGCAAAAGTATGTCTTTTAAGCAATGCAAAGAATACATACTTATGCGTTTATTTTTGTTCAGTCTCATAATTTTCCTGGCGGCCCACAGTATAACGATTGCCCACCAGACCGATCTCCTTCTGGGGCACTACGAGCCGCACATCGACTACGTCGTCACTCCGGGTGATCCCGACGCGGGCTGGCAATTCTCGATTTCATACGACGAAGATAACGATTTCCTCGATCAGGACGGCATCGTCCGGCTCGATCCGGGGCAGACCCGTATCGTGGTGGGGCCGGAATCGTTCATTGCCAATCTGCCTTCCAATCTGGGGACGCTGGCTTCGGCGGGGGATCCGCTCTGGATTCTGCCACAAGGCAATCTCAAAGGACAGCTGTTCCTCGGGTTGCGCACCGTCATTCCCGCCGGCATCTTTCAATTTTCCTTTAATGGTAATTTCGTTCCGTACGGGCAAGGAAACATCATTCTGGAAATGGTCGCCCTCTCCGGGCCAGCGGTGGATGCCGGAGGCCACTTTGCGATGTGGACGGTCGGCTCTCTCGGCAACTCTGAGTTTCACTTCGATTCGAGCGACGGGATTGATAGCGGCGATCGCTTGGAGCCAGTGCCCATCGGCTCTCACTCGCACTACAACTGGGGCATGACGCAGCCCGGTCTCTACGAAGTTACCTTCCGGGCCAGTGGGCGGCTCAATCCGCCCTACGGCGGCATCGATACCAGTGCCACCGAAACGTTCACCTTCTCCGTGCCCTTCTCCTCCGTCGCAGTGGGTGAGGCGACTCTACGGCTGGGCGTTGGGCCGGGCGCGGTGGCTCCCGCTTCCGTTTATGTGCCCAGCGAAGGCGTGGAGTATGCACCCGGTCAGGTCGCTCTCCAGGCAACGTCACAGGAGGTCGAAGCGATCCAGCGGCCCTACGCCTGCTTATTGACCGTTGAAACGGCAGCCGCTACCCATGCCCCCCACCGCGTCGGCATCCCAGGCGCGCAGCCCGTTCGCTTTGAATCGGGCGCACCTGCGGCCGATCCACTGGAGGTCCTTTCGGTGCGCGGCCCCGGAACGCTCTCCCGCGTGATAACGACGGAAGGCGATCACGGCTTCATTTTCTCCGAGGCGGGAGTTTACCGAGTGAGGCTACGGGCCGCCGTCACTGGGGGCAGCTTCGGCCAGCCCTTCGAACTCGTCTTTTTGGCCGGGCTATCCCCTGACTATAGTTTCGCCGAATGGGCCGATAGCTATGAGCGCACCCACGGCCTGCCCTCCGGCAGTTTTAACGAGAACGGTGACTGGGACGGTGACGGCGTGCCGGACCTCATCGAATACCAGCTCTTCTGGGAAGGCTTCGACCCCGCCGTGGCTGACGCGCACCGCGTGCCCCGGCTTGACCACAACAATCTTCAGGAATTCGCCGTCTTTCACCGCGACACTTACAAAGACCAGCTCAATCGGGACCTTGAAAACATCGTCATGGAATTCAGTGAAGATCTGGTGAGCTGGACGGGCTGGCGCGACGGCCTGCCCGGCCAACCGCTCCAGCAATTTGAGAATGGAGCCGAACAGGGCAACGCTCATGGCCGAATCATGCGCCGGGCGCTACGCCTGCCCCAGTCGGCAAGCTCCGCACCATCAAAAGGATTTCTCCGCTGGAGAATCGACCTGGCTAAATAATGCAAATATTTTGCAATAAAGGGTTGACCAGAAGTTAATTTGTTTCAACTTTGGGAATCTCATTCGAAAATAATCAAACTATGAAAAAGAAAATTAATCTATTCGTCCCTGTTCTTGCGGGAGCATTCATTCTGGCAAATTCAGCATCTGCCCAACTCTGGACCGCCGGACACGGTGACATCGGCGTCGCACTTGAAGACGACGACGGTCCGGGTGGCAATCCGCCCGAATTCCATCTACACGCACACTTGCACTCCGGTGCCGTCGTCGATGGCTCACCTTTGGTGGCCGATCAAGAGTATGATGCGGCCGGCCTGACCATCAATGTGCCGCTGTTGACGAAAATTAGCGCACCCGCCAACGCTGCTCTAAGTGCAGGCACTGGTGCGGCTACCGGAGAGGATCTCTGGATTTTGCCGCAAAATAACCCCGGGTCCGATCCGATCCCCTTTCTCGGCCTCGCTACTGAGGAATTGGTCCCGGGTGACTGGTCCACAGACATCACATTTACCTTGGGTGCGGTCAGTTCGCCATCCGGAAGCGGTGGATTTTCCGTTTGGCAGCCCGATGGTATCGGGGGCTTTAACTTTTTCTTCGCCACCGCCGATCAGAGCCTGACGGTAAATGGTGACGACACCTTGGATTTAGGTGCTGGAGTCCACGATCACTTCAATTACGGATTTACCGAAGCTGGTAGCTGGACGGTCGAGCTCACTGCCTCCGGCACCCACATCATGCTGGGGGCGCTGTCAGACACGCAAACCTTCTCCTTTAACGTCGTGCCGGAGCCGTCGGCCTTTCCAGCCATAGCCGGGCTTTTCGTGCTGGCCTTGGTGGTCCTGCGTCGCCGGAATCATTAAAAACTTTAGGCAATGGAGTTTGCTTGCCGACTTGTTTTTCAATGCCTGCTGCTCGTTTGTGTCGTTTCCTTCTCGACCGGCTGTGGACCTGATTCCTCTGGGAGTGCTGCCGACAGTTCGCTCCAAGCGGTGCCGGTCTCAGCGCCGCAAAACCCGGGTTTGGCGGTCCGCTCCGACTATTACACCGCCAAGGTCGAGGCGGAACTCAAAGCTGCTGGTTTAAAAGCCGCAGACTTCAGAAAAGGCCAGCGGCTTTACGAACTCTATTGCATGAACTGTCACGCCAAGCCCAATCGGAGCCGCGGCCCCGATCCGTCCAAGCGCCTGGCACCCACGACTTTTGCCGTGGCAGACCACTATCGGCGGGCGATTCCGGATGCCAAAGAGCGTGTTGCGGCGATCGCGAAGTTTACCGCCAAGCCAACCAAGGAGGATGCGCTCATGCCAGAGGCGATTGAGGAATTCGGGCTGATGGCTCCGATGCCACTATCGGAAGAACAGCTGCAAGACATCTTCACCTTCCTAGGCACGGCCGAGTTTGAAAAGCCCGGATGGTAAGAGCAACACTACCAGAAGGAACACGGCGAGCTGCGCCAGTAGGGGCTCCATCTTGTCTCCGACCATGACCAAGCCGAATGGCGAATGTCAGGAACCGTAAAGCATGCAGATCAGTCTTTTTTAAGAAAGACCACCAGACGCTCGGCGGTGAGCTTCCCGATCCCTTCGACTTGGCTGAGTTGGTCGGCGCTCGCGGCGCGGAGCTTTTGGATGCTGCCGAAGTGGAGTAGGAGCTGCTGCTTGCGTTGGGTGCCGAGCCCCTTGAAATCGTCGAGGATCGATTCCTTCAATCGCTTGCTGCGTAGCTCGGCATTAAAGCTATTGGCGAAGTGGTGGGCCTCGTCGCGGATGTGCTGGAGCAGTCGGAGCGCGGGGTCGTGGTGCGCGAGGTTGAGGGGTGCGCGCCCGTCGGAAAAGATCACGGTCTCGTTCTTCTTGGCCAGGCCGATCAGGTCCGGCGGTTCCAGCCCCTGCGAGAGAAAGGCCTTGAGCGCGGCGGTCACCTGGCCGGCCCCGCCGTCGATCACGATCAGCTCGGGGAAGTCCTTGCCCTCTTCCGCCAGCCGCCGGTAGCGCCGCCCCACGACTTCCTCCATGGCGCGGAAATCGTCGTTGCCCACGAAGGACCGGATCTTAAAGCGCCGGTAATTCTTCCGGTCGGGCCTAGCTTTGCGAAAGGCGACCATTGAGGCCACGCAAAAGCTGCCCGAGATGTGGGAAATGTCGAAGCACTCCATGCGTTGAGGGAGTTGCGAGAGGCCGAGTTTTGTATGCAGACTCTGGAGCACGTCTTCGCTGCTGTCGGTGTGGAGCAGGTTGCGCTGGAATTTTCGCGTGCGGACCGCGGTTTGTTCCAGTGCAGTGATGCGGTCGCGGATCGATGCGGCGGTCTCGTAATTGCGCGCCTCCGACGCCCGCTTCATCTCGGCCTTCAACTCGCCGAGCCATTGGCGGGTCTTGCCTTCGAGAAACTCGCAGGCGGCATCGAGGCGCACCTTGTATTCGTCCTCTGTGATTTCATTCGCGTGCTCGTAGATCTCCTGTCGGGCATCGTCGTAAAGTCGCCAGCGCCCATCGCCCACGTCCACCGGTTTGGCGTCGTGGAGCAGGATGCCAAACTCGCGGCGTAGCTCCGCCAGCGTCTTGCGCAAGTGGCCGGAGTGAGCAAAAGGCCCGTAGTAGCGGGAGCCGCTGTCGATGCGATTCCGGGTCAGGCGAAAGCGCGGCAGGGTTTCCCTCAAATCCACCCGGACGAGGAGGAAGCGCTTATCGTCCGTAAAGTCCGTATTGTAGCGCGGCTTGTATTTTTTGATCAGTTGACCTTCGAGCAGCAACGCCTCCGCCTCAGATTTGACCTGTATGATATCGAAGTCGTAGATCAAGTCGATCATGGCCCGGATTTTCGGTTGTGCGATCAGCAGCTTGCGCGAGGCTTGAAAGTAAGTGCTCACTCGTTTCTTCAAGTCCTTGGCCTTGCCCACGTAGATGGTCTGCCCGAGACGGTCCTTCATCAGATACACGCCTGGCTTGTGCGGCAGCCGACGCACTTTTTCTTTCAGTCCGGCTTTGGACTTATCTTTATCCGTATTTGGCATTTGCTATAAGATGATGTAAAATACTCTAATGTCCAAGACTCCTAGCATCGAAGTGATCAATTTTGGCGACGAACTACTCGTCGGCATCCGTGAAAACACACACCTTGTCTATCTGGGCGATCAGCTCGCGCGCTACGGCCTGCCCCTCCAGCGCAACCGGGTGATCACCGATGAAAAAGTCGAGATCCAGCGTGCCTTTCTCGACGCCTGGGAACATTCCGACATCGTCATCACCACCGGCGGGCTCGGCCCCACTGCAGATGATATGACGCGCGAAAATGTCGCGGAGGCGCTGGGAGCGGAACTGGTCTTTGATCCGACGATCCTCAAATCGATTGAGGCGAGGTTCGAGCTGTTGGGACGGAAAATGTCGATCCACCACAAGAAACAATGCTACTATTTCGCCGATGGAGAAGTCCTCCACAATGAACGCGGCACAGCCCCGGGCCTCCTCCTGCGGCGCGACGGTAAGTTATTGATCATGCTGCCGGGGCCGACCCACGAGCTACGGCCCATGTTTGAGAAACAGGTCATCCCCATCCTCCAGGAGAGCGGGGTCCTCTCCGAGGAAGAAGCTTACCTGCAGCTGCGCACTTGCGGCGTGGGGGAGTCTGCCGTCGAGGAACGCTTGCAGCCGATCATCGTTAGACATCCCAGGCTCACCGTGGCTTACTGCGTGCACTATGGCATCGTCGATGTGCGTCTGAGCAGTCGCGACGGGGCGCTCCCGATGGAGCAGATTAAAAAAATCGCCCACGAAGCCCGTGAGATGCTCGGTGAGGACTTTGTCTGTTACGGGCATTGTTCGCTCGCTCACGTCATTTATCGGGAGTTGCGCGCCCTAGATCGCACCTTGGCGGTCGCAGAATCCTGCACGGGTGGGTCGCTCTGCGATGCTTTTACCAATATTCCGGGCTCATCAAAGGTTTTCGTCGGCGGCGTCGTCTGCTACTCGAACGATGTGAAGGTTTCCAAGGTTGGCGTGCCCGAGTCGATCCTGGAGCAGCACGGTGCGGTCAGTCCGGAGTGTGCCATCGCCATGGCTTCCGGTATCTCCGAGAGGCTTTCTACCGACTACGGACTGAGTGTGACTGGTTTTGCCGGTCCGGAGGGGGGCGATGAGCGCAATCCGGTGGGCACGATACACATCGGCTATCACTCTCCGGTCGGTGTCTGGGCCAAGACCGTGCGCTACGCCGGAGGACGGCTCGACGTAAAAACCCGCGCTGTTCACGCCGCTCTCGACTGGGTCCGCCGCAAACTGCGGCAACACAAAGTAGAGGAATTTCTCAGCTGCGGGGGGAGGGACTAAAGGAATACCCCATCCGCGCTATGGCGCTAATGTAACCTGCGTTCATTTAGAAATCTCCAAGTTGAACTGGTTGCATCGTTTTAACCAGAGATTGAAAGCACGGGGCTTGAAACATCTTAATGACTTCTTGAGGCTTTAAAACTGGAATATTTCCCATCGTTAAACGGCCAGAGTTTGGTCCCCACAAACCCCCCTTGGAGCAGTGGTTCGCCATCATCTAGTGGGCTGTAATAAGTTTTCTTTCGTAGCGTGGAGCTTTAGCAAACGTCCCCTTAAGGTTTTTCGAGTCTGAACACGACGTTTGCTAAAGCTCCACGCTACATTAATTTCCGAAAATTTCGGTTCTTCACGAAAGTGCGTTTTTTGAGGTATTTTCGGCCGATCCCAGTGCGGTCTCCGCTTAGCCCCTGACTTAATCCAGAAGAGGCACCTGGAATTCGACACCGAAAGGCAGTAATGCCCGCCCTTGGCCAGTAGGAGCGCCACGCGTGGAAGCCAGACAGGAAAAGTTACCCACAATTTTCGCTCCTTCCGACCCGAACTTTAAATACCCTGTGTAATATATGAACGCTCTACAGTCGCGGCCTACATTGATCTGAATCCGGTGCGGGCGGAGTTGGTTGACGATCCTGCGGACTATCATTTTAGCAGCTACGGTCGGGCGGTGGACGGCAATGGTGAGGCCCGGCGTGGTTACGAGCGTGTCTTTTGCCTGTCCTTCCTTATATTACACAGGGTATTAAATGAAAAAAGACTTGCTATGAGTTCTGCTTTCTATAGGTTTTGGGGATGGAGTATTTGAGACGAGGAGGGTTTCGTGGTCGGCATTTGGTGCATGGGCAAGAGGGGGTGTATCATGTGACGAGTCGGACGGCTTGTGGACAGTTTCTCTTTGATGATGAAGCGAAGGGGCGGTTTTTGAAATTGCTGCGTAAGCAAGCGGGATTTTGTGGGGTTGATGTTTTGGCTTACTGCGTGATGGGCAATCACTTCCATCTTTTGGTGGCGGTGCCGGAAGCACGTGAAATTTCGGACTCTGAATTGCTGCGACGCTACCGGCTTCTTTACAATGCGAAGCAATGTCCTCCCTCTGCGCCTCTTCC
>Ga0306912_1000693_pt1 | contig 18469 bp, 22 predicted proteins | sample AntRauFillE10628_FD_190443 | JGI IMG/M metagenome (GOLD analysis project Ga0306912, IMG submission 190443) | Saline lake microbial communities from Rauer Islands, Antarctica - Metagenome Filla E10 #628 (v2) (version 2) | ecosystem: Environmental > Aquatic > Non-marine Saline and Alkaline >... | reverse complement strand
TGAACCAAATTGGCAGATTATAGATAAATAATTATCAGATTAGGAAGATGTAGGGAGTGAAGGAGATGTCTAACAACCAGGTATTTAAACTTTATGATTTTTCTGGAGGATTAAATGAAAAAGGACAGAACGTTCACCTCCATTCAAATGAAACTCCATACTGCTTTAATGTAGATTTTAATGAGCTCGGAGCTTTAGTTAAAAGAAAAGGATACTCAAGTCTTTTAGATACTGAAATAGGTATAGACGACCCGATAAAAGGTTTGTATATTTTCAACAAGAACGACGGAGCAACTTATATTCTGGCTGTAGCTGGAGGAACACTCTACGAAATAAACGAGGATTTGAGAACCTCTACAGTTGTTGATTATGACGGCGGAGGTCAAGTGAACGACCTCACTGAAACAGAATATGTAGGTTTTACAACCTGGGGTAATGTTTGTTATATAGCAAACGGAATAGAGCCTATAATGGAGTTTGACGGTACAAGCGTTGTTAAGTGGGACGCGGCGATACCAAAAGGGAAGTATATAACTTCTCATAAGAATATGGTCTTTTGGTCTGGTAACCCAGCTTCTCCTTCAGAAGTTTATTTTTCAGATATTTCACCAGCCGCTGGTACACCTGGAGATTATGGTAGTGTTAAGTTTCAAACTGACGACGGTGACAGGGTAATGAATATCATCAAACAGCAGGATAACCTCGTGGTCTTCAAGTCTGGAAGCATTCACGTGCTATACGGCTCAAGTGTTTACAACTTCTCAAAGAGAGAGGTACAGCCGACTATCGGTACAGTGGCAACTAAGAGTGTTGTCAACTTCCAAAACAATTTATTCTTTTTATCCAAAGACGGTGTTTATATTTTTGATGGCACCAACACGAATTTGGTTTCTGAAAAAGTATCACCAACTATTGATTCTATAGTCGACCATTCTAAGTGTTCGGGAGCTATCAATAACCAGAAATACTATCTCGCTTATTCAGATGGTGTAGCTGGTACACCAAACAATAATGTTTTAGTCTTCTCTACCATACACGGAGCCTGGACTAAGTACACCAACTATAATGTATCTATGTGGAGCAACTTTGATGGCTCACAGGACGGGTCAGCAAACTTAAACGACCTTTACTTTGGTAGTTCTATAAAAGGACAGGTCTATAAATCAGAGCAAGGATATGACGACGACGGTACAGCAATAGAAGTTGAGTACAGGACTAAACATTTAAACTTAGACTCACTTGAGATAGTGAAAACATTTAGGCACATAATGGTTGATAACTTAACTGTTGGTAGTTTCCAGATAATCTATGATGTTGACAAAGGTAATAACACAGGTAGTTTTGATATCTACGGTAATGAACCAGAGCCAGAGAGTTTGTGGGGCGAGAACACCTGGGACGAATTAATTTGGAGTCCAGAAATTGGTAACAAAATTTTTGGTTCACCGCTAAAATCTGGAACATATGGCAGAAATATAAGGCTTATCATCAGAGAAGAATCTACAGGTGAATTAAAAATGAATGGTATAATCTTAAACTTTAGACCACGAAGAAAAAGAATATATAGGTAGGTGGATTAAAAATGGGTATAGTTAACAGACAAAATAACTTTATTGGCTCAACAAGTGCTAAAGCGAGTGAAGTTAACGAAGATTTCAATAATCTTTATAACGAATTCAACGGCGGGATAGATGAAAACAACATCAATTTTGCCAGAGCGGAACTTAAAGCTGAATTTTTATCCGCTTTAAAAGAGGTTGATGGTACAGGGAGTAACTTAGACGCTGACCTATTAGATGGTAAAGAATATTCAGAAATAATTTCAGAAACAAAAAGTTATACTGACACTGCTGAAACTAATGCTAATGATTATGCTGACACTGTAGCTGACACTGCTGAAACTAACGCTAATTTATATACTGACACTGCTGAAACAAATGCTAATTTATATACTGACACTGCTGAAACAAATGCTAATTTATATACTGATACTGCTGAAACAAATGCTAATTTATACACTGATACCGCTGAAACTAATGCTAATGATTATGCTGACACTGTAGCTGACACTGCTGAAACTAATGCTAAAGATTATACTGACACTGCTGAAACTAACGCTAAAGATTATGCAAATAGTTTGGTTGGCGCCGTAGTACCTCCGGGTATAATAACACTGTGGAGCGGTTCTACTACCCCAACCGGTTGGGCTTTATGTAATGGTAGTAACGGAACTCCCGACTTAAGAGATAGATTTGTTGTAGGTGCAGGTAGTAGTTATGATGTAGGAGATACTGGAGGTAATGATAATGTTAGCTTATCAGAAGCTAATTTACCTTCTCACTCTCATGGAGATGGCAGTCTAGCTACTAACACTACAGGGGGTCATTATCACTCATGGAGTGATATTTCAAGTTCTAGTGGTTACCATAGTCATAGTGGTAGTACTAATACTACAGGTAATCATTACCATAAAGTTACAAGAACTTATGTGGCGAAAGGTGATGGTTCTTATGTAGGTTCAATTGACCATGATGGTACAGATAGTGTTAACACATCTACAGCAGGTGACCACTTTCACTCATTAAGTATAAATTCAAATGGCTCACACACTCACTATGTTGGTGGAAACACAAGCTCTGAAGGTAGTCATTCACACACAATTAGTGGTTCTACTGGAGCTACAGGTGGAGGAAGTTCTCACGAGAACAGGCCACCATATTATGCACTTGCTTACATTATGAAAATATAAGGGGGTATTTAATGTTTGAATATGGTAATTTAAGATTTTTAGATAAAAAAGGTTGGATATTATTAACAGAAGGAGAAATGTTGGAGTTAAAAGTTGATGGTTTTATAGAAGCTTTTAATGAAGTAGGAGTTGAAGGTTGGGAACTTGTCCTCTTAGATAATGAAGCAGGTTATATTTTCAAAAGGAAGGTGGATTAAAAAATGCCTAATGTAGTTAAAGTATACAATTATGATTCTGAAGGTAAGATAACAGCAACAGGAACTATGGACTTAGATATCTTTGAGACAGTACCAATGGACGCTACAATAATACAACCACCTAAAGAGGAGTCAGAGTTAGAAGCTGATGAATCATTAAGCTTTGATGAAACAAATGATGAGTGGATTCTAGAAATCGACCCTAACTATGAACCTCCAGCAGAGCCAGAGGTTTCAACAACCACTCCACACTCTGAAAGAATAGATGATTTAGAGTTAGCATTGGCTGATATAATCGCAGGTGGTATGTAAAAATGAAATATTATATTATTAATATATTTGCTAGAGTAATTAAAAGAAAGATGGAAATAGATTCTAGTTTAGTTTTAAATGATATCTTTGCTAATGATTATCCTAGTTTATCACAATCAGAAAAGGATGAGATAGCTCTTAAATTAAACGAATAAAAGGATGGTTGATATGGCAGAGCAAATATCTTTATTTGAAGATACTAAATTAAACCAGCAGTTTTTAGAAATACTTAAAAACTTAGACCCGGAAAACTTCAGATACAACAACCCTACTATCAGACGTGACGACGGAACTTTAGTTATTTTAAAATGTGATAATACCAATAATCTTTACGTAGAGGAGGTGTAGATTATGTGGGGTACTTTAATAAGTGCAGTAGCACCAACACTTATTGGTGGGCTTTTTGGAGGTAACAAAAAAAACGGTAGCAGCGGTGGAGGAGCACCACAGCTCAACCAGTTTGATATAGATAATTTAAACGATTATCAGCTGGAACAGTTTAATGGTGGTCTTCCTAATCTGACAGAGTTTGATAATCAACTCGGTGACTTACAGCTTGATAACTTCAACTATCAAAACAATATGTCTGAATATACAAGTGAGCTGCCAGAGCTCAATCAGTTTAATAACACTATGGGTGACTTGAACTTAGAACAGTACAGAGGGCCGACTCAAGTTCAAGGTGGTAGCATTTACGACCAGATGAAAAACAACGTTTTAGGTCAACTCCAGGGTGAAGGTTTAGGTATGTCAGACCAGGAAATGAATACTTACTTAGACCAGATAAATTCTAATCTTTCTGAAAGTAGAGATGAAGGTGTAAGCCGAAAGCTAGCTGAAATGAATAATCGTGGTGTTCTTTCATCTACAATGAGTGGTGAAGCTCTATCAGATGTTAATGAAAATTATACTGATTCTTATTCAGACGCTCAAGCTAATATGTTTTTACAGAACGAACAAATGAAAAGAAACCAGTACAACACAGCTATGGGCCAGGGTTTAGGCTTATCTCAATATGATACTGGACTTCAACAGCAGAGCGTTAACAATTTAATGAACGCTCTCAACATGAATAACCAGTACACCCAGGCACAACACAACACTAACTATCAGAATAGATTCAATGAGAACCAGTATAACAATCAGCTTAGTCAGCATGATTATAACAACCAATTCAATCAGCAACAGGCTAATAACCAGTTAGCTCAACAGGATTTCCAGAACGGATTTAACAGCTGGCAAGCTAACACTAATGTAGACCAGGCACAACACAACACTAACTATCAGAATAGATTCAATGAGAACCAGTATAACAATCAGCTTAGTCAGCATGATTATAACAACCAATTCAATCAACAACAGGCTAATAACCAGTTAGCTCAACAGGATTTCCAGAACGGATTTAACAGCTGGCAAGCTAACACTAATGTAGACCAGGCACAGTATAATACTAACTATGGTAACAATTATAATGAGTGGCAGGCTAATAACAATGTCAGACAGAATAATTTCAGCAACCAGTTTAATACCTGGCAGGCCAACAACAATGTTACTCAAGGTAATTTAAATAATCAGCTTGACGTTATGGGTTTCAACAATAATACAATAGGTCAAGAATATAATATGAAACAGGGAGAAAGAACCTACGAGAACCAGCAAGCACAGATGAAAAGTCAAAATATAGGTGCAGGATTCCAGATGGGTTCAAAGATAGGCGAAGGTACAGACTTAGGTTCCGGTTGGAGTGGAGCAATAGGAGCTTTGCTCGGAGGATTATTTAGTTAAGGAGGTGTAACAAATGGGATTATATGCAGCCTGGCAAGGAATGAAAGATGTAGCAGGTAGCAGGGACGCAGCTATGATGGGACTTAAGAAAGCGTTCGGTACCTACAATTTTGCAGAAGACCCAGAATACCAGCGTGATATGCAACTATTAAGTCAGAATCCAACTAATCAAGCATTAGAAGGTTTCCACCACAAGTGGAACAAGTACCTAGACGGTCAGACTCTACAAGATGTGGCCCAGGGCTTAAGTTATGCAGAAAATACACCACAGTGGTATGAAAATGAAATGCTTAAAAACAAATATGGTATGAGCGAGATAGATTCAGAAAAATATCCAGAATTTACAGCATTAGAATTAGGTATGGCACAAAACCAAAAAGCATTATCTGATAATGAGGTTTATTATGCTCCTAAGTTTTCAAACCAGAGGTATAAGCAAAATAATCAAGCTCTTATCAATGGCCAACAGTCTATAAGTGAAAACAATATTAGACTTAAGTATTTAGAGCCACAGCTTAAAGAACAACTGACTGCGGCAGAGGTGGCAAATGATATCAGAAACTTAGATTATCAGTACAAAATTGAGTCAGACCCTATCAAAATGCAGTTGTTAGAAAACGATTTAACTTTAGCTAATGAAACATTGCAGGATAAAATAGCAATGTCCGGACTGCAGATTGATAACTCAAAGGAAAACTTAAAACAAAATGAAGTAGCGACCAGAGTTGCTCAAGGCACAGAAAAAGCAACTATTAACTCCGCAATACAGCAGTCTTATATGGACGCTTTAAGAACAGAGTTGATGGATAAAACTATGCCAGCTCAAGTAGCGGCACCATATATCAATAACTCTGGTAGAATACTTGCTAATAACAACCAGGTAACACAGAATAGAATTTTAAATGAAACAGCAGGTAATATGATAACTCAAAGCGACTTAGAAACAGAACTCTTAAGACTACAGAATAAAAACGCTCAAGATGAATTTAACTTTATGCAGGGTTTAGATAGTAACACTCGATATGGAATTAATACTGGAGGAAATAATGGCCCGGCTATAAAAATCAAAGAACGTTTACCAGATGTAGAAGGGATACCACCACTCGGATTAAATGCAGCTGATACTGTTGTTTATCTAAGTACAGGTGACCCTTATAAAGACGCTGAAGGTAATCAATATGTAGCACAGAGCGATTTCATGGGTAACAACAGAGTGTTCAAACCTGTTCCACCAGATACCTGGTTAAGTGGAGGTACAAAACGCCCTGGTGACTTCAGAAAAACTGGTACAGAGGAAACCGGTGGAGGACAGACACAAAGTCAAGGTGTGCAACAGAATCCAGAATCATTACTGCAGAAGTTCAAAGAAGTAGAACAATCAAAAACAGGCAGTATTCCAACAGCTAACCAGATTAAAGGTAAGGTTAGCTTAATACCAGATGAAAAATTCCAGGCATTGTACGGTATGAGTAAATTAGCGTTTATAGATTATCTCAATAGATTTTAGAGGGGTGTAAAAATGGAAAATATCTTTGACTTAGACGAAGTTTTAGAAGAAGAAAATAAATATGATTTAGATTCAGTTATTAAACAAACTGAAAACCAAACCCCTCAACAAAAATCATATGCTGACCTTATGCCCGGTAATACTAACTATATTGAAGACGACCCGGAACCTTTCGACGCTAAGTCTATCTATGATGGTCTTTTAGATGTTGGTAAAGACGTTGGTAAAGGTGTTGGTAAAGCCGCCAGTAATGTGTTCCACACCGTCGCTGGCTCTGGTGCAAACTTTGGTGCTGGTTTAGCATACACTTTAGATTCAATAGTTGACTTATCAACAGGAGAAGATAAGCAGACCTGGTTTGAAAACTACGCTGATAACTCCTATAAATTCGCACAGGAAAGATTAAAAGAGGGAGCCTGGGAAGATGATTTAAATGTAGTTGGTAGTATCGAGCAGGGTAATTGGGGAGAAGCTGTATCAAAAGGAGTCCAAGGAGCACTGCAGAACTCCGCTCAACTGGTAACCTTAATTGGTATGGGACACTTTGCTGGCCTTGCCGCTGGTGCAGGTGCGGGAGCTGGTGCAGGTGCTGGTGCACTTTCAAGTATAGCAAACCCAGCCACTTCTATAACTTTATCTGGTATGGGTAGTGCCGCAACCTCACAGGCACCACTTGCTTTAATCACAGCTTCTGCTCACGGTTCTAAGTATTCTTCTTTAGATGATAGAGATGATTTATCAATAGACCAGAAAATGACAGCTGGCCTTTTATCTGGTTCTTTAGAAGCGGCCACAGAAACCTGGGGTTCATTAAAATACTTAGATGAAATTTCAAACAGTGTGCCTGGTATAGATAAGACTATCAAAAGTGAGATAGGTAGATACCTTAGAACAATAATCGACCCTAAGAAATTAGCTTCTAACTTTGCTAGTGAAGCTAAAGAGGAGTATCTTGCAGAGTTAGGTAACGAATTATTTGACAGCATTATGGGAGTCAGCGATAAAACGCTCCCAGAAGTATTAGCAAATCAAAGACAATATTTAAACAGTGCGGCTATTGGTGGAATCAGTGGTCTGGGTATGTCTGGAGCAAGTCAGATAATGCAGTCCAGCCAGATTACAGATGTCAATAAAGATATAACTAACAGGCAAAAAAAAGCAGATGAGTTTATTAATTGGGTAGAAGATGGTTCCAAATTTAATTTCAGTGAGGAAACTAAACAAAAACTCTGGGAAGAAGCTATCAATGTTAACGACCCATTTCAAATGTTTAACTGGATAACAACAGCAGAAGAAGCTGTAGAACAAGGTAACACGTTTTCATTTGAAGGTGCTTCCAGAAAACTAGACGATATGATAACAGGCAATGAAGATTTTAGAGATTTTAGAGATAGACTACAGGACACAAAAATCCAGCAGGAAACAGAAGTCGAAACTGAAAGCACTGAAGATATATCAAACCCTTTAGATGTTCCAGAAGATGAAGTAAAAACAGAAATTGGAGCAGAAAACGTTGAGGTAACCACAGAAGAAGAAATTACAACTGAAAAAGAAACTGAAATAACAGAGGAACGTACAGATGAAGAACTTCTAAGAACCAGAGAAGCCTTGATAAAAGAGTTTGAAATAACAGAAGACCAAAAAACCTATCGAGAATTAGAAATAATAGAAGCCACTCTTGATGAAAGGGGTATTGAGTACGACACTCAAATTGACACTGAACAGACAAAACCAGGACAAATTGGGGAGGAAGACACTGTAGAGGGAGAAGAACCAACAAAAGAAGAACCCACTGTAGAAACTGAACCTGGTGAGTCTGGTGAGAAAACTGGTTATACTGAACAACAGCGTGATTTGTTAGAACAAGATTTTACTCAACTTAATTTTGATGAATTAATGGAAGTTAAAAACATTTTAGAAGTTGAATTACAAAAATCTATGCGAAACGAGAATATACCAGACGAAACTATTAGTACTATCAGAGAATCAATAGTTGATATAGATGAATTGTTGACAGAAATAGCCACTGAAGATGATAACACTGCTTTAAGAAACGAGAATATGACTTACTCCCTGGAAGAAGCACTAAGAGAAGCAGAAAATAATGGTGAGAGTTTATCTCCAGAAGAACTGATAGGCAGAGCTAATGAGAAATTAGTAGACTATGGTCTTGAACCTATTACTCCAGATGAAATGGAACAGCAGGATATCTTAGGTCAGTGGGGCAGAACTCTTGAAGATAACGGAATGCTTCCAGAACAAGTTGTAGAGGAAACAACTAAAGAAAGTGAAATAGTAGAAGAAACTTCAGAAAATACAGTTGTAGAAGATACCACTGAAGATACCACTGAAGATACAGAAGTTGCTGAAGAAAATTCAGAAATAGAAGACGAGGTAGATACAGACACTCCTACCATCAACTTTAACTCTGTAACACGTGAAGACCTGCTTAATATAGAAGGTATCGGTTCAGTCACAGCTGACAGGATAATAGAGTTCAGAGAAAATAATCAGTTTAACTCTCAAGAAGACCTCTTAAAAGTTAAGGGTATCGGCCAGAGTACACTTTCAAAACTAAGCAACTTGAATATGGATTTTGAGAATGTTAAAACTACTGAAGTAGAAACTGAAGAAGATGTAGAGCCGGACGACACTGAAATAGAAAGTGTTGAAGACGCTGAAGAAGACGCTGAAAACCTTGAAGTAGAAGATGTTATGAAAGAAGTTGATAAAGAAGAAGGTAAAGCAACAGACCTTCCAGAAGAATTGTTATCAATGGACGCTAGAGAATTATTAGAACTTGAAAGCAAGGATATCAGAGAATATTTAGATGTTGTTCAATTCACTTCTTTAGATGTACTACAGGGTGTAACTGAAGCTGAACAAGAACAAATTTTAAGTGAAATAGAAGAAGACGACCCAGATATAGCTGACGCTATCAGAGCTGAATTAGAAGAAAGAAATTATGAACAGGGAGATATTTCTTACAAGAAAGAAGCACCTAAAAAATACACTAAATCAGACACAGCTAAGAAGAAAGAACAGGTTAAAAAATTGTTGGCTAATAACACTGATACTGATGGTAGTTTTGAAGGTGTTAATGCGGCAACCCGTGATAATATAGAAAATATAATCAGAGTCGACCTTGAAATACCTTTACGTTATGGTAAATTGGATTCCAGAAATTCAGCCGCTCAATACAACAGAGTGCTTAGGGTTATCAGAACCAAAGATTATTCTAACCTGGAAGTGACAGCACACGAGGTAGGTCACCACCTATCTAATATGCTTAATTTAGATGTCAAAGCTTTCCCGGAATTGGTAACAGTCTTAAAAGATGAAGGACTGGATATATACTATAACCTACAGGAATTTCACGAAGAAGGTAACGCTGAATTTTTCAAGTATTATTTTAATCACCCAGGTCAAGCTAAGATGAAAGCTCCTGCTTATTTTGATTATGTAGAAAGCATTATCCAGGGCAGTGATATGTACGAGAATATCAAATCACTACAGAGAGAGATGGCACACTGGAATATGCAGTCAGCTGAAGCAAGAGTTGCTGGAGCTATGTCAAGGACTGGCCTTCAGATTAAGCAGTTGTTATCTTTCAAAGATAAGATAACAGACACTTTAGTAGATGAAGATATAACTTTAAAAAAATCACTTGAACAAGCAGGTTATGATTTAGAATCTCTTGAAGTTTACAAGAACCCCTGGAAACTAAAAAGATTATATAACAGCGTAAACGATATGGTTAATGTAAACTTGATTAAGTATTCTATTGACCCTGCCGGCCGTAGAGCTGGTAAGTCACTGCTTGAAATACTAGGCCCTGTCAGTGATTATATAGGTGAAACTGAAGGGAGAGAATTTGGTGACTTCGAAGTTTACTCACTAGCACTACACGCTTTAGAAAGAGAAGCTAAGTTTTTGGCACGTGATTTAGAAGCTAACGGTAATGACAGAGGTAAAATAGCCGCCGCTAGAATCAATATGGTTATAGAAGACGCTAATGTAGAAGCACTTATCAATACACTTAAAATGGTAGACCAAAACCCAGAACAATTACAATCGTTAGGACTTGAATTACGAACAAGAAAATATCAATTCAAAGCAAGTGGTATAAACATTTATGATATAGCTGATACAGTCAATAAATATGATAGTGAATTATTTAGAACAACTATGAAAGACCTGCAAAAATACCAGAACAACCTAATTGATTATGCACAATATTACGGTATGTTAAGCGAGGATTCAGCAGAAACTCTTAAGGCAACTTATAATTTTCATATGCCAATGCACAGATATTTTGGTGAAGAATTAATAAATGAAGGCCAGGATACAGTAAGATACGTAGACTTGCCGGAAGTTGTTAAGTCTGCTTATGGTAGTACAAGAATAATCAAAGACCCACTTAGAACATTAATCAGAGATACCTCGTATGTGATAAGACAGTCTAATAAGAATAATATTGTTGCTAAGTTTATGCAGGATTTAGACGCTAAAAAAGAAAATGGTATAGGTTATATGTTAGGTAAAGAGGTAACAGTTGATGAGCCAATCAATAAAGAGAATGTAATTTCATACAGAGTTAATGGAGAAATAAAAGCAAGGGTAGTACACCCGGATATCTATAAAAATCTGCAGGGTTTGAATGAGGAAGAATCACATACCTTAAGAACATTACTCAAACCGCTGGAATATTCCAACTCACTCTTTAAAAGATTCGCTGTTATCAACCCTAAGTTCTGGTTAAATAACTTAGGCCGTGATGAAACAAGACAGTTGATTTACGGACAGGAAAACTTTATAGAAAAACTAAAACTGTTCTCAACTTTCACTGACGGTTTCGCTTCAGCTTTTGGATTCAATGAACAAGATACAGCTGATATTTTCAGAGCTTTAGGTGGAGCAAGGGGTGGTTTCGCACAGTACCTTAAGGATATAGATAACCCAAATACACTAAAAGAATTAATGAGAGCAGACAAAGTTTCTAAAAACCCACTGACCTGGCTGGGGGATGTAGCACAGGCTACAGAGGATATGAGAAGGCTCGGTATGTTCAACAGTAAAGTTGGCACTACTGAAGAAATCAACTCAATGTCAGTTGAACAAGCAGAGAAGGTTTTGAAAGAAGCCGCTTACTTTGGTAAAGGTGAAGTCTTAGAAGATTACTCTATCAAAGGTAGATACACCAAAGAAATAGATAGATATGCGGCTCCATTTGCGGCCGCTGGTGTTACTGGTGGAAGACACTTATACAATATGCTCAAAGAACCTTCCACCTGGATTAAAGGTATTTTATATGTAACACTACCTTCGATTGGACTCTGGCTTAGAAACAGAGATAAACCAGAATACCAGGAGCTTCCAGCCTGGAAGAAGATGTTGTATTTCAACTGGATAAAAGATAACGGAGAGATTATATCTTTCCCCAAACCATTTATCACTGGTTATTTCTTTGGAGCTATACCGGAAATGCTGGCTAACTTAGGTTATGAAAAAGATGGAGAAGAATTTGTTGATAATCTTAAAGCTGTAACCAAAGCTGGTGCTCCAAACTATAAGATGGCTGGTGCTATAGCCTCTGGTTATGAAGTAATGACTAATAGAGCTGACCCTTTAGGTAGCGACTATCAGATAATACCAGACTCTGAAAAGTATTTAGACGCTGAAGACCAGTATGGAGATTACACTTCAGAGATAGCAAAACTTTTAGGTTCAGCTGTCAATGTATCACCCAGAATAATCGACCATTTGATGGAAGGTCAGTTTACAGGAACCTATTCAATGTCAACTAACATCACTGACTATGTTTTAGGAGCAAAAGATTTTAAAGAAGCGACCCTCGGTATAGTAGGAGTATATTCTGACCCCTTTATAACTTCAACAACAGTCAATAAACTGTACGAGGATAGAGAAAAATATAACTCTATGATGTCTAACCTTAGAAATAAGATGAAGTTCAAACAAGATGTGGAGCAAGGGGCTAAGGAGATAGAGAAAATAGCCAGGAAATACTATATGATAAATGATATAACTGACGCTATGGCTAAGTACAGAAAACTATCGCAGGCTATAGACACCCTTGATATAGACCCGGAGTTAAAAGAAAATGCTAAGAAATACATCAGTATTAAAAATATAAACTTCGCTCGTGACTACTACGGTAGAGAAACAATTTACCTTGATGGTTTAATGACACGTGAAGAAGTACAAGAAATTAACGAATTGATTGATTGGGTACAAACAAATTATTAATTGGAGGGATTATGGTATTGAACACTTTTAAAAAAAATAAAAATAGGAGTGTTAATAATGCCAGAAGCAGAATATAGAAGACATAATTCAGAAAAAAGATTTGAAAAAATAGAAAAAATAATAAATGAAAATACAAAAAGAATAGAAATTCTTCGTAATACAGATTGGTATGATAATAAAGAATTATACGAAATGATATCTAAGTTGAAAACACAATTTGGTGATTTCAATGAGAACTTTCATAAATATAACGGCCTTGTAGAAAAATATAACGGCCTTATAACCCAGCAACAAAATTTAAATGAAAAAATAACTAACTTAGAGAAGATTAAACTTCAAATAAAAACAGAAAAAAATTCAACAGAGAAAACTAATAATAGTTGGGGTGTTTGGATAATAAGAATCATAGCTTTCTTATCTACAACTATAGCTTTTGTTCAATATATAGGAGGTTAAATCATTGGAAAATATTATTGCCAATACTGTCAGACGTGAAGGTGGTTATGTTGATAATCCAGACGACCGTGGTGGAAAAACAAAGTATGGTATCACTGAAAAAGTAGCCAGGCAGAACGGTTATGAAGGTGATATGAAAGACCTGCCGCTTGATTTTGCGGTGATGGTCTATAAAAAGAAGTTTTGGGATATTATTCATTTAGATGAAATTATTAATCCTATTATGAGGGAATTTATGTTCGACGCTTGTGTTCACCACGGGCCTAGGTGGGCTGTACGTATAGCTCAACGAGCCTACAATGCTTTGAACAAAGATACTATTATGGAAGATGGAGTTATTGGACCACAAACTGTTAATGCTTTAAATATAGAAGAATACCAGCAAGACCTGTGTGTCTGGTATTTATTGGTTAGAGGTAATTATATGTATGATATAGCAAATAACGACAGTTCACAAAAAACTTTCATTAGAGGTTGGGGTAATAGACTTGAGGGTCTGCTTCAAAAAATTCTGTAAAGGAATGATTAATATGACTGAAGAAGAAATGAAAGAAGTTAAAGGTCGTTTGATAGCCTTCATCTCCCGTAAGTTCATTATGGCTTTAATGGTATTGATAGCTTCAACAACTATGGTTATAGTAGGAGAATTAGACGCTAAAATCTGGCTGGGTATAGTTGTTTCGGAACTCTTAAGTTATAACTATGCTAATGCTAAATCTAAGGGGTGATTGAAATGACTATGAAAACTAAGATAATTTTATATGTAATCCTGGTGCTTGTTGTTATCGGATTAATCTGGTTTGCAGGCTGGAAACTATCCTCTATTTTAGGAGTAGCTGGCCTGGCTGGAATAGAAATGTTACAAAATAAAAACGATAAACAGGCGAAAGAGGAGTCTGGAATTGCAAGAGAAATTACAAACGATAAAAAAGAGAGAGAAGGAATTGCTAAAGAGCTGGAACAATCTCATAAGGATAGGGAAAAGAATATTAAAGTTAGAGATGATAGAGCAGATTCCCTCAAGCGACGACTAAATAAACATACAGAGGGTGATGAAAATTAAAAGATTAATAATATTTATAACAATTCTTGTTCTATTGTTTACTCCATATTTAGCAAATGCACAGCAATTGAATATACCAGACAGTAAAAAAGCACTTGAAGAAGCATACAGAGATATGTTTGAAATAGCTAAGGAGTACGAAACATTATATGAACAAGAACGGGCGGACAGGATTGAGATACAGCAGGAAAAAAATAAATGGAAAGAGTTGTATCAAGGAGCAGAACTTGATGTGGAGAGGTTATTAACTTCCATTGAAAACTGGAAAGAATTATACTACACTGAAAGAGAAATGGTAATGGAATTAATGAAAAGAAAAAATATGAGTGTATCAACCGGAGTAGGTTATAATATCAAAAACCCAGATGAGAGTTTAGCTTTATTACAATTTAACTTTGGCTTCTAAAGATTAAGCCCCCACTATAATAGGTGAGGGCTTTTTATTATTTAGCTAATCTTTTTCGTCTAAGTTCTTCTATATCAATATGTTTCTCGTTTTTATGAATAGTAACAACTAAGAATCCCTCCCCTACAAGTACAACAGCCGCAAACAAACCAAGTCCCAACCTAAGCGATACGTGAAAAGCCCCGGTTTTGTCTATCAGCAGGCCTTTTCTGATATCTTCTGCGATTGCTTTAGCAATTATTTTTCTTATTTTTGTGATAGTCCAATCTGTATCTCCTAGTTTAGTATCTTTTGTATATTCCCAGAACCTCTTGCAGGAGTGTATAGTCATCTTAGTTATTTTTATATATTTATTATAACCAAGATACATAACTACCTCCTATAATTTTTAGAATGGTAAGTCGAAATCTTCTTCATCTAAAGCTGGTGGAGTATAATCTTCTTCTAAATCTTCGTTTCCACTACTATTGTCTTTTCCACTTATTAAATATTCCACTTCTTTACCTAAAATCTGCAGGTTATAATAAGTTCTACCTTTGTTGGTATTTTTCTTCTGATAACCAACACCTTCAATTGCAACTTTAGCACCCTTAGTTAGGTTTTTAGAATGTGCTTCTGCCGATTTACCATAGGTAACTGCCTGGACATATGTTGTCTTTTTATACTTACCAAAACCACTATTAGCCGCAACTTTAAATACACAAACTGCAGTACCTTTTTCACTGTAAAACAACTTCGGGTCTTCAGTCAGATTCCCTGTTATTATCCACTTGTTCATTTTTATTTTCACCTATCCTATCTAGAAATTCTATTAGCCTCTGATTCTCTCTTATTTTGGCCCTTCTTTGCTTCTTTATTTCTTCGTAATGGTTTTGCTCCTTCAACGTGTTCAGCTCCCTGGTACCTACCATTATATTCGTTCAGCGGAATTTTATCATTCTTCATCAATACCAATTGTGCAATCGGGTCACCAATTTTAAGTTGAATAATAGAAGTACCAACATTTTTTAATTCAAGTGTTATCCTGCCAGAAAATCCGGGGTCAATCCAGCCTGCTGTCTGGTGAATAGTCAAACCTTTTCTGGCCCAGGTAGACTTGCCCGCAACAATAGCTGACAGACTGGCTGGTATATCAACAATTTCTTCAGTATGAGCCAAACAAAACTCACCCGGTTCTAAATCAATAGTATCATTTCTGCCTGTTAATTCAATAACCTCGTACTGTGGCACATCATCATAAGCAATTACCTCACCTTCATCTTCATAACTTATCCAGAGAAACCTCCTTCCTAAAGTCAAATCATAACTGGATGGCTGTACTAAGTCCGGGTCAAAAGGAATTATCATATCCTTATCAACCACTTCATCTATTATCTGATAGTCGACCAATACCATTTATCATACCTCCCTAAAATTAATATCTTGATATTTTGCTAACAACAATTTCTATAATCAATAGCCAACATTAAACACCTCTCTAAAGTTAATATCTGGGTATTTAGCTAACAACAGTTTCTTTTTAATCTTATAAACGGCTGTTAATGTTTTTTTACTACCTTTGACATCAACCACTTCAACTGTTCCATCAACATAAGTTATCTTGAAGTCAGCTATATATTTGATACCTCTACCTGTTACTCTATCTTTATCTTTCTCTAACAATACAAATACAGGTTGCAGTTCAAACTCTTTCACTTCACCTGCTGTTTGAAGTAGTTTTAAATTCTGATAGAAATTAGCTTCTTTTTTGCTGTCAAATTTAACACCATCAACAACAGTTTTTTTATTGTTATACTTATTTGTTCTCTTAGATTTACTATTTTCTTTTTTCTCCATCTGCATTAAATCATATTCACCTTTAGAAATACCCAATTTTTTAGCGTCTGCCGCTGAATTTATATAGAATCTGGTCATTCATCTTGCACCCCTTAATTATCCGTCATCATTTTTAATTTACATTGCCCTTTTGCTGGTTTTTCTTTATGGCTTCCATATACCCACCAATTAAAAACTTCTTTGCCAGACTTCCAATTATTTTTTAGACCATCTTTTTCCCTTTTGTCAAGCATTCTTTGAAATGCTTTAATATAATTTTTTTTATACTTAGGATACTTTTTAAAATCAAATAGCATTCCTTTAGTATTACCCATTGGGCAACCTATACAACCTAACCTACTGTAGCCTTCATCATATAATTTACAGTATTTTATTTTTCTCTCTTTGATAAAATCCCAAACATCTTTTTCACTCCATTCAATAATTGGGTTCAAATAAAATTTATCTTTTCGTCGATTGTCTTGTTCGAAAATACATCTATTTGAGCGCTGATAACTTTCCGCATGTCTTATGCCAGTTATAACTAGTCTACCTTCACCACCTCCCTCTTTTAACGCATCGCAACAATATCTGACTATCCTAGTTGGCGGCATTCTTTTTTCAACTATTAATTCCCACATAGTTTTTTCTGGATAATGCGTTTTCACTTCTGGATATTCGTTTCTAATGAAATTCACTAACTCTGGTGAATCAACAGTTGTAAAATTATAATGAGCATCAAATTCAACTCCAGCCATTTTTGCTAATTCATAAATTACTACACTATCTTTACCGCCAGAGAAAGCTAAATAATAACCTTCTTTCACCTGGTGCATCTTCAATACTGTTAATGCTTGTTCAACTTTATCTTCAAATTCTAAGCCTTTTTCACCAATTTTAGCTCTTTGAAGCATTATTGACCTCCCACCTCCACCTTTTCGTTAACCTCTAACTTAATGAAATTAATACTCTCGCTCAATTCGATATCCAGTGTATCCAAATTAAACCCATAATCATCTTTCAAAGTATTTTTCCACTACTTTTCTTGCCTGTGTAATTCTTTTGCCTGGATTTTCTTCCTTGTTCATCTTCTTTCATTACCTCCTTTCTTGCTTCTTCAATAAATTGTAACAGCATATTTTCATTAAGCCCAGGAAATTCATCTTTTAATTTGTCTATAAGTTTCATAGTTCCTCCTAAAAGTGACGATTCACAGTCAGCACAAATTAGAAGCGGACACCACTCACAACAACTATTTTCCAGTCAATCATTGAAATAATTTTCTGAAAAAATATTTTAACTTCTGCCACAAATTTCTTTCAAACTTTCTATTCTTCCACTCAATATATCGCATTCTAACGGTGTTTGTTGAGCAGTCGAAGTCTTTAGCTATCTCTTTCCAGACAAAGCCATCACGTCTTTTAGCTTTAATATCCACCAATTCACTTTCGGTCAGTATAATCTTGCGGCCTTTTTTATACATTAGATAACCTCCTTTTTTTAGTTATAAATCCTCTCCTTCTAACACACCTTTTAAAAGAACAAACACCTTTATGCTTCCCGGTATCCAGTGACTTGCCCGCATAATTAAACCACGGGCAACCACGACAGTGACTATCGCTAACTGTCATAAATCAAACTCCTTTTTTATAGTTATTAAAATCTCTCATATCTTTCTCATGTTCAGCTTCCATAGAATCAAGCTCACTCCAGTAGGTCACACTACGTTTTGGTAATACTAAAAATTGTTTAACTTTTATAATTTTACCTTTTACTTGAACCTCGTTGTCATAAGAAACCAATAACATATCAGCTAAGGAATCAATTCTTTCCGCACCTGCGGCGGCAAGTTGTCTGTTTATCTTTTCTAATTCAATTTGTTCTTTGTGTTCAGTCAAATAACTAAAGTCTT
>Ga0306912_1000692_pt1 | contig 18507 bp, 18 predicted proteins | sample AntRauFillE10628_FD_190443 | JGI IMG/M metagenome (GOLD analysis project Ga0306912, IMG submission 190443) | Saline lake microbial communities from Rauer Islands, Antarctica - Metagenome Filla E10 #628 (v2) (version 2) | ecosystem: Environmental > Aquatic > Non-marine Saline and Alkaline >... | reverse complement strand
ATAGTTTACTTGTATCAGATACTCTTGTTACTACCGATATAAGTTCTTTTAAAGTTAGGTTTTGAGCCTCCTCTAATATAACTGCTGATCTCTTTAGTGTCTTACCTCTCAAAAAACCGACGTGCTCAAAACGAACTGCCTTTTTTACTTTAGTAAGTACTAGCCCAGATACCATATCTTTTAAATTATCAAAAAATGCTTCTTGATATGGCTCTAACTTTTCTTCTGCCTCCCCTGGTAAAAATCCAATGCCAACACCTATTTCAACAGCACTTCTTATGTGGATTATCTCATCAAACTCTCCTGCTAAAAGACCTTCTACTGCCCTATACAACTGTATAAAACTTTTACCTGTGCCTGGAGCACCTTTAAGTATTGATATTTCATTGGTCTTTAAAAAGTTACTAACTACTTTTTGATTTGGTTTAAGTTCTACTCTAAAATTATCGGTATTTAGACTAGACTTTGACTTAGTACTTTTTCTTTTCGACATGTAGATAATTTTATTTACTGTAAAGATAATACTTTTTATTACATTATAAAAATAAGTTAATAGTTATTTTAAGTCTTTATGAAAATATTTTCCAAGTATGTTCTCATTCCAAGAGTTATTGTTTTCTTCTATTACTCCATTACATATCTGATGCTTTGTTTCATAGTAAGACATCTGCTTACTGTTTTTACAAACCTGGATTATTTCTTTGCTGTACTTTAAACCCTTTTTTATATTTGCGTTTAGCTCTATATTGGAACCAGTATATTTCTGCCAATTGGTTTCTTTTTGTACTTTCTTTTTGTATCTCCAAACAACGCTTCCCTTTTTTGACTTTGCTTTATTCTTTGTCTTAGTCACAGGGAAGCCTTCTTTTTTTAAATTGTCATATACATTTTTAGAGACTTCTGTATTAAGCTTAGATACTAAAGACTTTTTACCTATGTAAAATTTGCCGTTCTCATCTTCTATTCTATAAACAAATCCAACTGTATCTTTAGGTAAGTCTTTTATCGACTTTACTTCTTTGCCTCTGTATGTCCAATTCATAGTTCTACTATCAACTCTTTTATTTTAGTATTTGCTACTGCTATTGTTTGTTGATCCCCACTACATACTTTTATCACTTCTGTAAGTGTTTTTATAGCTTTAATTACTTGTTGTTTTTTCGTATCCATAATTCATTTTTATAATACAATCTTTTTTTCTTTAGGTGCTATTGGTGTTGGGTTTGGCCTTACAAGCCTATCTTGCTCGTGTACCCACCCAATAACGTCTGTCTCTTCTCTAAGAAGGAATGCTGGGTCTCCATTTACAGAAATCATTCTGTTAGACAAGTCTAGAAATTTAGCGTTCATAATAACCTCGTCTCCAACTTTACACTCCATGTCATACTCTCTGGTATTGTCTCCTACAGCAGTCACTAAGGCTCGTGAATACATTTGCATTTCTTTGGCCTGATGAGGCATAATGATACCTCCTGCGGTTTTACCTTCTTGCTCTTTTAATGCTCGGACGTAAACCCATCCTTTTTTTGGCTTTGGTACTTTAGTTAAAATCATAATTCTTCTTTTTTAGTTTTGCTTTTTATTTCTTCTAATAGTGTATTTAATAATTCAGGGTTATCTTTTAACACGGGAACCAAGTTGTCTACTCCTTGTGCTACGGATGCACCCTCATACTTTAACCAGCTTCCTGCTTTTTGTAAGACTCCTAATCTAACTGCGGAAGAAGCTACATCTGCTTCTATTGTATAGCCTTCACCGTAGGTAAACTCCACAGCAACTTCTCTGTTTACTGTCCCTACTTTATTCTTAGTGCATTTTATTCGAATCATATTACCAAGGATTACTTCATCCTTGTTGCCTAAATTATCCTTATCTTTCTGTTTTTTCTTTGTAGATTTAAATAGCTCTAGTGTAAGTGAACTGTTGTGGTGTAAAGATCTACCACCTGGAACTACTGTATCGGGAGAATACTTGTTAGACTTATTCATGTTATCTCTAACTTGTGATAGTACAAACAAAGTTGTATTGTGCTGATTGGCCAAGCCTATAAAAATAGGTAATTGCTCCGACATAACACGAGCCCTATTAGCCATAGTTTTTTCTTCAGCAGTTTTTTGTACTTGTTCTCCTGATGCAGAGTTGTTTATAGAATCTATAATTATAACATCAAACTCAGGTATTTTTTGTCTTATTATGTTACACATTTGTTCTGTGGTAGAAGGAATACAATGTGAAAAACTGTTAGGATTTGCTCCCAAACTTTCTATATAATCTGTTGTTAATGTTGCTTCTGTGTCAACGTAGAGTATTTTCTTACCTATATATTCTGCTAACTGTATAGTTAAACTTGAATTATGAACGATTGTTTGGTCTTCCAATAAAAATGTAGAATCTGGACCGTCTAGTTCAAAACCAAAATACTCTCCTTGTCCTGCACTTTCAATTTCTATACCTGTTTGAAATAAAGATTCACAAAAATCGCTATATGCTGCTATTTTCCTTTTTACTTTTGTAGGTATCCTATATACATCCCCAGTTATATATAGTCTAAAGTATTGGCCTGAAAATCCTGTACTCTTTATAGTCTTTGTTTGCTCATAAACATTAGAGCAATAAAAACCACAACTTTCTGCTAACTGTTTTATATCTCTTGCGAAAGCTTCACTTTTTTGTATTATGTCATAAGAAGGATTTCTTCTTTTGTTTTCTAGACTTCCATCTGTATCCAATATACCTGCAAGTAGCTCTAACCTGTTCTCTAAAGAAGATGTTATGTAGTCTAAAGGTATATGTTTGTTGCCCATCACATTATAGTGTCTCAAACTATTTAAGAAGGGATTTTCTTTTCCTCTAGCAGTTACAATTTCAAGACTTAAACAATTGTTTCTTTCTCTTGTTGTTAGCTTAAACCCATTGTCAGCACAAAAATCTGATATATAAGTTTGCACCTCTATATCTGCATTAGATATTTGAGGTTTACTATTAGTTCCATCTCCTAACCATAATCCTAAAAGGTAAGGTTCTATCTTAAGATTATTTTCTATATGATTATAATGAATTATTCCTGCTCTTATTCCTTTTATGGTTTTTCTAAACTTAGCTTTATTTTTTATTTTTAAAAGGTCTTTTATATGTACTGATTTTATTGTCTCTTTTTTTTCTCGTATTGTGTTAGTGTAATCTACATATCTTTTTCCTTCATCATTTGTTTTTTTGGCATATCTTTTTTCTTCTATTTCCTTGACAACCATTACATGATTAGAATTGACAAAATAAGACTGACCTGATTTTTGTGAAATTTTGTACAGTTCGTCTGTTCCCCCTGATAAGCTACAGACCATTCTAGGGTTTGAGTCATGTCCCAATAGAAGTTCTCCTACATTTACATCTTCAACATTTTTTACTGTTCCATCGAACATTTTAACTCTTGTTCCCTTGCCTAGGCATTTACCTGCCGAAGGCTCTCCCGCAATAAGTATCAACCTTCCTTTTGGAAAACCACCATCTGTTACATAGTCTATACTAGGTCTACCTGTTAATACTTTTTTAGGGTATCTAGGGTTTTCTCCTAAATTTACAATACCTCCTTCAGCATATAAATTGTTAAAACTTTCTAGAGCTTCATTTACTACCTCTTTCTTTTTTGCCATTTTTTTATTTTTCTATCATGTGTAATCGTGAAGATATTGCATTTAATATCTGTTGAGTTGAGCTAAGTATAATCCTAACCCTCTCTTTTTGTCTTAATGCTTCAACTACTGCCTCTTCTTTTTCTTTGTTAGATATTCTAGCTAAACTCTCCATAACAGTAACAGTATTTTTACTGCCCTCCTCATCATATCTATTTTCTTCTATTAATTCAGCATAAGTCCTTTTGCGCTCCCAGTCTGCTTTATCATAATTACTCAATGCTGTCGATGCACTATCAGAAAGATAGAATAAAGTTAAAGATATATTTTCTCGCATATCCTGTAACTCTTTAGCGGAGTAAGAGGCTTTCTTTTCTGAATACTCTTTTATTAAATCTGATAACCTTATAAAAGGATGTTCTTTTTTAGACATTTCTGAATTTTTTAATTAGCTCTATATAATCCTGGTCTGCAAATATACGAATCTTTTTTGATTTAACTAGCAGATTATCAAATTCTTTTTTGCCTAATTTTTCTCTTAGCCATTCCTCATACTCTTTATGGTGTAGTGATTTATAGCCTTCAACTTGTATTTTTGCATCCCAAACATTGCTATCTTCACTTATCAAAAAAATATTGTTTAAGTCATATCTGGTATTCATACAAGCTCTGTCAATAAAATGAGATACATTAATTTTCTCTTTTTTATAATACTTGTTTTTTAACGGGCACTTTATCTCGTTTCTTCCATTCTTTTTTGCTTTACTTAATAAATATCTTCTTACCCAGTAATCACACATCTTTTTAAGTTGACTTTTACTTAGAGTCTTATAGTCCTCTGTGTTAAAATCAAAATTCTTTTTATACACCATTTAAAAGGGATCTTTATTTTTTACGGGCACACCAAACGGCAGTTTTAATACTCTGTAAATGGCAGCTTTTAATTCTGCACCATTCTTACCCCCAAATTTAAATTCTGTTTTTGGGTCAACCATCCAGAATAAATATCCCTCATGATTTCTTTTAACAATAGATACCTTAGTCCCCTTATGTTTTCCAAATGTAAATTCAGGGTCTTTTGGAAATGCAGAAGGATTTGTAAACTCTTTATAGTGGTCTTTTAAACTTTGCTTTGTTGGCACTAGGCTTCCACCTAAAGCGTAATCTGTTAAAAGCCTATCTCCACTAAACGCTGCCCAACCCCCAGCATAATCTGCGTTAAGAAACTCTAAATCCTCTATGGCACCAAACTTATTATAGTTACCTGAAATATCTACAATCTTAGCATCTTCTTTATCCTTATGTATACGTATAGCACGACCCAAAATTTGGTAGTACATTGTGTACGAGTTAGTTGGACGAGCAAGTACAATAGAGGAAAGTAATGGATAATCAAATCCCTGTTTAAGTATTCCTACGTTAACTACTGTTTGCAACCTACCACTTGTAAACTCTCTAATTACCCTGTCTCTAACTACAGTTCGTAACTTAGAATGTAACACCGCAGCATTATCTATTTTAGAAGCTACAGCCTCTGCTTCTTCTATAGATGTGGTATAAACTATGCAACTCTTTCTGCCTTCTTCTCGGAGCCTGTAAACGGCTTCTACACACTTCTGTTTTATATTATTAGCATCTGAAAATGCTGCTAGTGACTCTAAAGTATAATCAGAACCTGTTGTGTTTAATTCTAACTTTGTTTCATCAACGTTTTCTACATTGTAAATGAGCTTGGACCAGCGACCTTCTGCAATAACATCAGCCACTTGTACTACACTCTCCAATGTGGAGTAGATACATTTAAACTGCCGATTCATCATAGATAACCTGGCACCACCTGATGTTGGATTTAATCTCATGGGTGTGGCCGTAACCCCAACTACTTTACACTTTTTAAGCTTCTTAACAAACTTGTCTAACTGCCCTCCTCTTAAACTCGAATCATGAGCTTCATCTGCCAAGAGTACAACATCCTTGTTTTTAAAAAAATCAGCATGCTTAATCAGTGTGCCTATAGTAGCAAAAGTCACTTTAGACACATCATTTGAATTGAGGGATGCAGAACATAGGGAAGCTTCATAACCATAAGAAATATACTTCTCGTAGTTCTGTTTTACTAGCTCTTTGTTCGGTGCAATGTTTATGAAGTATTTCTCAGGGTATCTCATAGCAACATTAGCTATAACAATAGATTTACCAAAAGCTACAGGCATAGTAAAGATTCCCTTTTTAGATGTTTTGCTATCTATAAATTTTACTATCTTTTCTATCTCTATTTGTTGTGTCGGAAACGGTGTATACATCTTTATTTTTTTGTAATATTCTTATATGCTACTCGGTAATAAATTTAACTGTTTTAAAAGGGTTTTAAATTCTGATATGTTTTTGATAGTTCCTGCAAATAATACTGTTTCTTTTTCATCCCAGCTATATTCATAAGCCAATATTTTAATTTTGTTATCCAAACCACAATGTATAAGCACAATTTTAGACCAATAACCATAAGATGCAAAAGAGTCTTCAAAATGTCCCTCAAGTTCATACCAAGTACATACCGAATAAGATGGGTTTTTAAACCCTATACTTATTATATCTTCTTCATCAAGATATTTAACCCTAAATTGGTCTGGGTCTAAATCTACAATACTACGACCTACTATATTTGCGTGACACTTTAAAAAAGCCATAAGGTAAAGAATACTATTTTCAGTAGGCAACTCTAACAACCTACTATTACCATATACATCTGCATAAACAATTTCGCCTTTTATAACGTGACTTATCAGTTCTTCTAAAGTTGGTGTGTAATATTTATCTTTCATAATGCTACTATTTCTTATACAAATATACTGATAATCAATATACTGTGCAAGCTTTTTAACATTTAATTGCCCCTAAAAAATTGGATTAGCTTTGGGCAAAACTGTTACCCTACTGCCGTAGAATCTAAAACCCATTTGCATGCAGGTACCTACGTTTGAGTAAAAGACAGTTTCTTTATCTCTCCGAAAGACTAAACTGAAATACATCACCCTGTACCATTCTGAGTTTTCATTAAAGTAAAAATTACTGTTTAGTAAACTGAGGTACGAAGTTTACAGTATCCAAAGACTTTCTTTGGTCGCCGTTTAGGCGAAATTCGTAATTTTTGTTGTTTTTTAAATTTTTGCGGTAAGCCTTAAAGTGTGGATGTGGGGAAACCCCTTGCAAAAAATCGTAAGTAGCTGATTTAGTGCATTTTAGCTATTTGTAGCTAGTTTTAAAAACAGTTTTAAATATCAATCGTCTTAGAAAAAGGCTTTTACACCTTTAAAATTGACCCTACAGTTATCACGATTCCCACCGTGGGCTGAAGAAGGTTCTTTAAACCTTTAGGGATACCCTATATACTGTTTTCTTGTGTGTACAGATTGCGCCCTAAGACTTCAAACTTCCCCGTTATGTTCCCTTATTATTGCAAAGGCACAGTTACTAAACCTGTTCAAAGCCACCCCTATTCCGTTACGATGGTTAGTGGCTTGGATAAAACACTTAAAAACAAAAAACCCTTGGGGTTGAAGACAGTCAATAAGAGTGTTTCCCAAGGGTTCTACTTCTTTTCAGAAGCTAATATTTTATAGAACGCTCTTATTATGGATAAATCTTCGAGGCAAAGATAAGTAAAAAGAATGTATCCTCCAAATAAGTTAACTGATATTTTGCAAAACAAAAAAGACCCCATTATTTAAGAAATAATTGTGGGGCCCTTGGTTCAACAAATCACTACTTTATTAAACAGTATCTATGTCAATTGATAATCGTCATCTAATATGTTAGCCATCTTAGGCTTATGTTCAAATGACAGTTTTAAAAACTCGGTTATCATTTCTGCTATTACTTCAGTAGAAAAACCATTCATTCTTTTTTGGTAAAAGAAAAACAGTAGGTCTCTAAAGTAATCTTCATTTTCGTCAATGTATTTGTTAGACGCAACTTCTTGTGGAACCAGCATCCAAATATCTTCTGTAAATTCGTGAATATTGTAATCAATCATCTCTTTTGGTTTTATGCAAAAGTACATAAACATATTGCTTCTAGCAAATTTGTTAAATAGAAATAGTTAAAAAAATTAACAGTTTAAATTAGGAAGATAGTTTTATAATACCTATATTTGCATAAAAGCAAAATAGATGGCCAAACAATTCGGTATACCAGTTAAATATAAAAATAACTTAGATTTAGCTAAAAAATTTGTTGATGTTTATCTTGCAGTGAACCCTCCAGAAAGTAATATGCATATAAGAGCAAGGGAAGCTTTAGCTTATTATTTAGTGTATGGGTATGAAAGCAAGTCAGATATAAAAACTATGTTCTCAGACCAAATAGATGATGGGTATATGAGATCAATAAAATCGCTACTCAGAAAAAATGGGTATTTAATAAAAGATAAGTACAATCAGCGTAAGGGGCACCTCTCTGAAGAAATGATAGTGTGTGCAAAACAGCTTTTTGAAAACAATCAAAGAATATTTATAGTAGGATTTATAAAAGATGTATAAAGAAGGAATAGCCGATAAGAAAGAGGTTATGGAAAGGACCTTAAAAAACTTACAAGACAAACACGGCATTTATTTAAACCAAGAAATACTCAATGAAGTGTATGAGTCAACTGTAAGCTACATAAGGAAAAGAAAAAAAGAAATTCCTTTTTGTTCAATAAAACTAGGAGATAATTTAGGAAGAGCATATTGGCCACAGTCTGAGTGTAAGAGAAGAAAAAATTATATAAGCCCCCACTCTTATACTACTAAAAGATCGGAAGAATTAGGAGAAATACAAAGACAGCTATGGGAAGAAAGATATGCTTTAATAGAGGAGGATTATCAAAATAACCAGCCTAGAGTAAACGTGTCTAAGATGCATAGAAATTATCATGTTATAATACCATTAATTAAAGGGATGTCTAGAAGAAAGATTTTAATGGAAGAAGTGGAAGAAATACAAAATAAGATATAATGTTCATGATTAAAAAAATAATTAGAATAATAAAGTCTAGGTTTATAAAAGACAAAAATTTACCAGATTGGCATAAAAAAAGATTAAACCACTGTAAGACTTGTGTACATAATTTTAAAAACGTATCTTTACTTGAAAGAACGTTTAAAGATTATTGGTGGTTTTATTTAAATGGTTTTAATAACCAATGCACTATTTGCAACTGCGGAATTAAATTCAAAACCAGAATAAAAGAGGAGTACTGCTCTTTAGAGAATATAGGAGGAAAACCAAAATGGGATATAGAAAAATAAATATGGAAACACTAAGTAAAAATTCAGAAGACATAACAGTTCTAAAAAAAGTAAGTGAAGGAAATTACGAGCTAGATTATGGAAATATAATTAAAGGTAAAGAAGTAAAAATAGAACTAGAGTTTTCTCCAGGAGTGGGCATTAAAAAGTTCTTTGCAAAGCCTTCTTGTGGAGGCTGCACTAAAGTTAAGGTACTCTATGCAAAGGAAGAAAAAGCAGGAGTATTTATAGAGTATGATACGGAGCTCTTAGGACGAATAAACAAAATGGTTTACTTTTACTACGAGGATGTAAATAAAAAAGAGTACAAAACAGAAATAAAACTAACAGGTAAAATAGAAGAATAATGACAGCAACTAAAGCATCCATAGTAAAAGAACTAATAGACTTCCTAGAAGAGCACGAGGATTACACTTATGCACAGGTACATTATGCATTCTTTAGACCTTATGGGAATTTAAAAAGAACAGATAAACTATCTGACTTATTAGAACTAAGAGACGAACAGGTTCTAACAAATCTAGAACGAGCTAAAACTATTGAAAATGAAGGATAGAACAGAACTGGGTAACTCCGAAAGATTTATAATTAAAAAAGTAGAGAGTCTTTATGATGAATGGCAAATCTTTACTCAGTTTATAAATACTGAAAATGATGACTTACAAAAAAACAAAGATAGCCTCATACAAGAGATGCATGACTCTGATGATGAGGAACTAGAGAATATGGAGGAGGAACTAGTAAAAAAGATGGAGTTCCTTATGTACGGTTTCCAAATAAAAGCTAAGGACCAAAAGACTATGTTAGAAGTACTTTTGACGTACTATAGGTTGGCCACAGAGTTGGGTCTAGATGAATATTTTTCACAAGACCTAAATAAAGTATTATCAGAGTTAAAAGAACAGAGGGCAAAAACAACTTTTATAGTAGCTAATAACAAGGTAGTAGAAAGAGAAAAGGGAGCCCAAAGAGAAGCGGTTAATAAGATATTAAAATCAGACCATTACAAAGAGTACAAAGAAAGACTCCTAAGTACAATGGAAAAATAACTATTCATTTCATTTTTATCCAAATCCAGAAGCGACAACTTCTGGATTTTTCAATTTAACATTTTTTGTAGATTCAGCTATATTATGTATTTTTGTGAAAAATATAGTAAATGAATCAATTTCTTAAAGACTTTAGGAAAAAGAATGTATCTAAGTCTGAGGACTATTTTAAGTATATAAAAGATAATGACTGGTCCAAAGCAGAGGTTGAAAGAGATGTCGACAACAAGATATCTTACTGTAAGTTTTACTTTATAAAGGACAATAAGAGCAAGAAGTGGGAAGGAAAAGAAGGAGAGTACAAAATACAGACTAAACTTGTATCTGCACTTTTAGATAGGCTTACATATTTTTGTTCTAAAGTTTCTGAGGATATAGGTAGAAAACCCTCTGTTGATAATATCATTAAAAAGATGAGGGTTCCTATTGACCACCATTTAAAAAGAATAGATAATTTTACATCTAGGTCTGAGGAGTTTAGTGTCAATGAGGAAGATATACCAGACGAAGAAGAGGAACTAGACGAGAAGACCTTTAAAAGCCAGGAGATAGAGTTTGACAGCTTACTGTATAAAGATCAAAACTCTATACAAGATAAAATATATAAATTAGACTTAGATAGAGAAAACCAAGAAGGTATACTAGAGCTTTGGGATAATCAAAAAGCAACCCTGGCTATAAGAAACTTAGTAGAAAGAGAGTATCCAAAAATCAAAGAGATTATGGATGCTATGAATCTAGACTTTAAATCCACTCCAAAAAATGAAATGCTCATTCACATGGAAAATCCACCAGAGTGGAATCCAGAAAAACATTATTTTGAACAAGATAAAAAAACATTACAGTTTTATATTGATGAATATAAGAAAATTAGGGACGGTATCACCATTGATGGAGTATTTATATCCCCTTGGATGTATACTCACTTAAATGTATTTAAATCAGATATACCTCAAGTTTACATAAACCCAAATACATTAGAAAAAGAATCTAAAGACGTTTTGATGCACCCACCACTCAGAGACAACGAGTGGTTTGTTATTCAAGACGAATACGAAAAAGCTAAGAGAAGAGAAGATGGCTATATCTTATTTTTGTGCGCAACAAGAAGAGCAGCAAAAACAACAGATATTGCATCCCATTTACAGACAGTAGCTTTACAAGGAGGAAAAGAATTAATAGTTGCTGGGGGTAGTTCTAAAGATTTAGGACAAATAGAAAAAAACTTTAAAAAGACAATGACTAATGCCGACCCAGCATTTAAGATACCTAATCCTAGTTCTGACTGGTCCAAGAAAGTAACACTAGGCATAAAAACCAAAAATCAAAAAACACTTGCTTCTTGCGTATTAGAGATTGTAAACTTAGATTCAGGAAAGAAAAAAAAGTCTGAGATACTAGCTGGGTATACAGCAGATGCTTTTGTGCTTGATGAGTGTCTGAAGATATCTTTTCTAGAACAGTTTAATGCAGCAAAGCCGAGTTTTGATGCAACAGGTGGTAAAAGATGTGTACCAATACTATCAGGAACAGGAAACGCAAATGAAGAACTTGTAGAAGATGCGTTAAAAGTGTTAGCTTCACCAAACACTTACGGTATATCACAGATGAATTTTGATAACTTAGAAAGAGGTATTCCGAAAGAGCTTATAACTTGGACCAGAAGAAAATTTGGAACCTATTTACCAGGTCAAATGAGTGCCAAAGAAGGGCTTATAAAAGTAGAAAAAACCTTATCAGAATATTTAGGAGTACCCTCCACACCAAATTTAGATAAAATAAAGATATTAGTTACAGATTGGAAAGTAGCTTTAGATATAATCACAAAAGACAGAGAGTTAAAGTCAGGGGATAAAGATGAACTAATTAAAGAAAAAGTGTACTACCCAATAGATATAGAAGAAATATTTTTGTCGGGGAAAGAAAACCCTTTTCCAAAAGAAGAGCTTTTAAATTACAAGCAAAGAATAATAGAGGAAGGAGATATAGGTAAAAAAGTAGTATTTTCCTATGATAAAAACGGAGACGTAACCTATGACTTATCAAGTAAAGAGTATGCACCTTTTCCTTATAATGGGGGTAATCACGATGCACCTTGTACAATATTTGAAGACCCTATGGATGGAAATACCTTTGGCTTTTATGTTGTAGGACTTGATGATTACAAACAAGACAAAGCTGATTCAGATTCGGTTGGATCTTTTGTACTTGTAAATAGATTTACTGGAAATGTAGCAGCAACCTACCATTCAAGACCAGACTCACACCCACACTTCCACGAACAGGGCCTTATGATGATGGAGTTTTTTAAAGCTCCTGTATTTATGGAGAATGAAGACATGGGATTTAAAGTACATACAGATCAGTTAGAGTTGACAGATGAGTATATAATAGAATCCTTCAATCTAACAGGAAGGTTTGAATTGAATAGGAATGATAACAGAAGATTTGGGTGGGCCCCAACAGTTAAAAATAAGTCTTCACTTATGGGGTATTTCATAAATGTAATGAAGAAAAAAGAAAAGTATGAGGATGAACAGGGAAGAATAAGAACTAGATGGGGTTTTGAAAAAATAAAAGATATAAGACTTCTAGAGGAAATGATTAAGTTTAAATTCGGAGGAAACCATGATGGTATAACGGCTGCAATGTCTGCATACTTCTATGACTACTTTTTACAAGTTACTTATGGAGCACCCAAACCGCCTTTGACCCAAGAGGAGGAAAGAATAAAAAGAGAAAAAATAAAAAACAACAGATTAGCAAGAGCTAGTCGCCAAAAGAACCCTTACCCTAATACAAACAGAGCAGGGAAGTATTGGTAGCTTTAACAAATTTGTAACGGAGCGTTAAGATACGTATCTTTGCAAAACACAAAATATAGAAATGTCAAAGGATTCAGCTAATTTATATACCCACGTATTTCAAGGATTAGGTTCACCAAATCAGGTGTCCTCAGCCTTACCTCCACAAGCAATACCATCTTATAAAAAAAATAAGAAGTGGGGAGAAGATACAATGGACAGACTAGAAGAAATAGGACAAAGGCAGATAACTAAAAATCTTGTTTTTGATGAGTACTATAGGATGGTTGAGGGAGATTTAGCTTACACTGATTATGAGATGACCCCTGAAATATTGAAACATGTAGAGGGAATAAGAGACAAAGCAAATATACCTTCTAGTGTAAGACACTTCGACATAATAGGAGGAGTTGCTTATCACCTCGCAACAAAATATAACGAGACCAAAGCAAAATTCAGGGTAGACTTTTTTGATGAAATAGCTGTAAATGAATATGACAGGGAGTTAACAAATAGACTTTTTGATTTTTCAAGAGAATATTTTCAAGCTGAATTAAAAACAAGATTAGCAAGAAACGGGATATTTATTGAGCAGTTGGAGCAGCTTAAAACTGACGAGCAAAAACAGCAATATATCCAAATGCTTGAGCAAAAAAAGGCAGAACTAGCTACTCCACCAGAAATAAGCTCGGCAATGCAAACGGAGTGGAAACCTATTGCAGCTAAATGGGCCCGTATAACTTTAGAAAAAGATAGAGTAGTATTTAATCTAGATGAAATGGAGAGACAATTCTTTGTAGATAGATTTCTTACAGGGAGATACTTCAAGCATTATAGAATAGGTTACGATTATTATAATATAGAACGCTGGAATACAGTAGAGACATTTTTCTCGGAAGATGCAGATTTAAAATACCCACAAAAAGGAGAGTATGTTGGACATTTAACAGAGATGGCACCATTTAAGGTAGTTGACAATTTTGGCCATTTGATGAAAGAGGCTGATATTAAACTGATAATGAACCATTTTGATTACAATGGTGGAGGACAGGGAGAGAGAAATAGTAAGAAACCTGGGTTCCAAAAAATGTTAGAAAATAATCTAACAGAGGATGCAAAGATGTTACCACATGAAAACTATTATGACAGAAAATCCTCTTTAGAGCTTCAGTCAGCCTTACAAGTACCTTTAGGAAAAACTACTTTTTATGATGATGAAGGACAGCAACAAGAAGCTGCTGACTGGATACCAGATTATGATTTTGACAGCAACGTAGGTGTAAATAGTGTAACCAAATACCTTCGTAGGGATATAGATGTAAGAGAGGATACTATTAGAGTCACACAAGCTTATTGGAAGTCTTGGCAGAAAATCGGTCTACTATATTATGAAAATGATTTTGGTAGAGCAGTTACAGAGTGGGTAACAGATGAACTATTAGACGACTTTTTAAAAGAAAACGACATAAAGACTTTAAAATCTAAATCTCTTAAAGAGTTTGAGACTGAAATGGAGAGGGGAACATTAGAACCAAACTCTATTGTGTTTACCTATGCTCCAATAGCATACAAAGGCATCAAACTTTCAGGAAGGAACACAATATTAGGAAAAGACATATACTTAGATGTTGGTCCTATGGAAATCCAGATAAAAGGCAACTCAGAAATATACGACATAAGTTTACCAGTCACAGGAATTGTTACAAATTCCGAGGCTAAAAAGATGAGACCTTACCAAATAGAACACAACTACCAAATGAATCTCATGCACTCTTTGACAGAAAAAGAGATAGGCATATTTTGGTTGTTCGATATCTCCCTTTTACCATCCGACTTTGAGGGTATGGGCGATGCCAGAGAAACACTTCTTAATGTTTTAGACATGGCCAGAGACACAGGATTAGTGCCTATTGATATGTCTAAACAGAACATGAAAGATAGAGTAGGGCAACAGTTTAATTCTATGATGCCACAAGACATATCCTTTGTTCCACAGATACAACAGAAAATGGAATTAGCAAGGTATTACAAAAACTTAGCATTAGACAGTATAGGAATAACTGAACAGAATATGAAAACGCCTGACCAGTATTCCACTGCTGAAGGTATTAAAGTTGGACAGGTAAACTCAGTAGCTCAAATAGAGCATGTATTCGAAGAGATGGATCAAGCTAGACTAAAAGACTTAGAAGTAGGTTTAACGATAGCTCAGTTTTGCGAGGCAAACGATAAAGAGATATCCTTCTCTTATATGAGGAGTGATGAAGAGCAGTTTTTAATAAGACAAGTATTTAAAGATGAAGATTTCCATCTAAGAAAATTAGGATTACTACCAATAGCGGACTCTAAAAAAAGAAAACAGTTAGAGGAGTTTAAGCAGTATATTTTACAAACAAACACTTTGAGTAATGATTTACTAGACATATCTCAAATAATTGTAAGTGAAAGCTTTCAAACAATAAATAAAGTACTGAAAGAATCTAGAAGTGATATTGAAAAGCAAAGACAGCAAGAACAAGAACACGAACAGAACCTTTTGAATAGTAGACTAGAAGCAGAAGCAGAACAGAAAGAATTAGACAGAGTAGAAAAAAGAGAGACACAACAAAGAGAGTTAGATAACAATTTAGAGACTTCACATATAGCTGCGGTATCTAGAGTTAAAGATAGAAATGAAGAAGATGGAGATGTAGAGGATGTTAACAAAGTAGCAGATAGATACTCTAAAGAAAGAATAGAAGGAGAGAAAAATAAGATAAAAAAAGAAGACAATAAATCAAAACAAGAGTTAGCTTTCGCTAAACTAAAGCTTCAAATGGAAGAGCTTAAAGTACAGAAAGAACAAAACCAAGTTCAAAGAGAGACCAACATGGCAAAAAGAACAGGAGACATATTAGAAGTCTAAGTTAAATAAAAATTAACAAGTATTATAGCCTATGTTAAATTTTAACATATTTTTAAAAACCAGAATAGTAACATATATTTGCAAAGCAGTATGAAAACCAAAGAAACAAATACAGAAGTAAAACAAGGAGCAGGAACTTATGATTTTAGTTCTATGCTTATTACAAGTGAAGAAGGCGAAGACACAAGTAAAAAACCGTCCTTTGAAGGATTTGAAGATGAAGAAGAGGAAGAAGAGGCAACACCTAAAGAAGGAAGTGAAGATACCAAAGAAGAGGTAGAGGTAGAAGAAACAAAGGACAAGAAAAGTTTAGCTACTGAAGAAGAAGAAGAAGTCAAAAAAACTAAGGAACCTGGGGAAGTATCTCACCCTAGTAAAATGGCTAAAAAGTATATAGAGCAAGGTATTTGGGAAGACTATGTAATTGACTACAAAGGAGAAGAAACCCCAATATCAGAAATTGAAGATTTAGACGAAGACACTTTTTTTGAAATCATTAAAGCTCAAAAAGAGGAAAACGAAAAAGACATATCTAGTAACTACATTAATAAGTCAGAGCTAGATGAGATATCTTTAGAAGTAGTGGAGATTTCTAAAAACGGAGGGGATATTTCAAACGTCCTTAAAATTAAAGAGCAGTTCATAAATCCACTAGAAAGTTATGATCTAAATGAAGAAGACCACCAGGAGGAGCTAGTAAGACAGATGTACTCTATGGAAAACAAGGCTTTAAGCCCTAAACAAATTGATAGACTTATAGAGGCTGACAAAGTAGATTTAGAGTTAGAGAATAAAGCTACAAATTTTGCTAACAAACTCAAAGACTCTTTTAAAGAAACTCTAAGACAGCAAAAGCAAGCTGCTTATGATAATAAGCAAAAGCAAGAGGACGATACTAAAAAACTGAAGAAGGATTTAAGAGAAGAGTTTAAAAACTTAGGTTACGATAAAGCAGCTTTTACTTCTCCTTTAATTGATAAAGCAACATCAAAGGAAGGCTTTGACCAGGAGATTAAGTCTTTAAGAGAAGATCCTAAAATGCTTGCAGAGTTTTTAATTTGGAAGAGTAATCCAGAGGAATACAGAAAAAACATAGCAAGTAAAGAGATAAAAAAAGAACAAGTAGGAACAGCTAGAAAGCTAAATCTTTTAAGAAAAGAGTCAGGCAGTAGTTCTAAATCAAGTTCTAAAAAAGAACCAGCAAAGGAGGACAAAACAGAAGAAGAGTTTTTCAAAAGGTTAGAAAAGTAATAAATACAAATCACTAATAAATTTTAAAAACAATGAGTTTACAAACGAATATTCCTACTATTAATAATGGGAATCAAATGATTGCCTTTATGAAAGGGCAAGACGTTGGAAAGTATTTCAACGGTGGGTTCGACTCAGCGAGTCTAAATTCTTGGTATCAAGAAGATCCGCTAGAGAATCACATGGGTCTTATGACTATGTGGAACGACCAAAAAAGAGAGAAATCGCCAGCTTCTTTACTAACTGATCTCGTAGGAGAACGTTCTGTATTAGAAGTAAACGGTTTTGAAGGCGGCTTTACTTATTCCGTAGAAAACAAACAAAAAGGAGGTCTTTTTATTGAGGAGTCTTCTAGCCACCAAACATTCGCAGGAGTGGATAACGGTATTTTTTATGCGGTTCTTAACAAAGAATTATCACCAGGAACAGTAATTGGTTATGATGATTTTGACGGAATCCAAGCAGTAGTTTCTGACGAAGAAGATGTTGAGCCAACAGGAACTGGCTATAGGACACCACTACAACTTACAACCCAGAATAAAAGGGCAAGTTTTCCAGTAGAGAAGCTTAATAGAGGTGTAGAATTTTTCGTTGTATCTCACGGTGCCCCAGAATACGGAACTAAATTTGCTAAACTTGACATGCCAGATACACCTGGAAGTATGAAGTTTGAGTTCAGATTAGGTTCAGTAACTGGTGTCGAATCTTTCATTACAGCTAAAGCAGGTTCAGTAACTTTGAAAGAAGGAATTGCAACAGCAGGAACTAAGCAGTACATGGATAAGATCAAAGGTGAAATGGATGCTAAAGGCTATGGGGATGTTGCAGTCAGAATGGATGTGGACCCTAAAAGCGGGAAGCCAATCAAAGACTCTGCTAACCTTGGTTCTACAATGGAGCTTCTTACAATGAAATATCTTGATAAGATTACTTCTACAAAACTTTTATTCCAACAGTCTGGTGAAGTTAGAACAACTAACGGAGTTCTTAGATTCAATGACGGTCTTTGGAGACAAGCAATGAGAGGTAGAATTATTGAATATGGAAGAGATATTACAAAACAGCACATCAGAAAAGCTGTAGAATATATTTTTAGCAAATCAGATTTAGAATTTGAATCAAGACGTATCAAATTCAAATGTGGTACTCAAGCATTTTACAATGTACTAGAGATTTTCAAAGAGGAAGTAAATCTTCAAATTGCACAACTTTCTCCACTATTCAACCAAGATGCACTTTTGAAAAAAGATGTCATCACAGGAAGTGACTTGCTTAATTTAAGTATGTTACCAGTAAGATTTACAAATGTATATCTTCCAATGATAGGTATGGTAGAAATCGAAAGAGATGTAAACTTAGATTATGGTCTAAGAGGAGATCGTTTTGAGACAGGAATGCACCCAGACGGAGCAGCACACACTACATACTCTATGATTATATGGGATGCTTCTAGTCAAGACTTTTCTAACAATGCAACATCAAATCTTCCAGCAGGAACAAACTTAGCTGAAGGTGGTAATGCAAATTCAAATATTTTCCTAGTAAAACCAGAGGGTCCAGTAATGTACTCAGGACGTAGCA
>Ga0306912_1000691_pt1 | contig 18582 bp, 17 predicted proteins | sample AntRauFillE10628_FD_190443 | JGI IMG/M metagenome (GOLD analysis project Ga0306912, IMG submission 190443) | Saline lake microbial communities from Rauer Islands, Antarctica - Metagenome Filla E10 #628 (v2) (version 2) | ecosystem: Environmental > Aquatic > Non-marine Saline and Alkaline >... | reverse complement strand
TGAAGACCATATCGATCATGGGCGAGAGGTTGATCTCGACATCATCGCGGTCGTCTGAAGCTAAGTTGCGGCGCATGATTATTAATTGCTAATTGCTAATGACTAATTGCTAATGACTAATGACTAATGGGTAATGACTAATGACTAATGGCTGATGAGTCTTGGAATTAGTCGAGGTCTAGTTTGGTGAGGATGAGGGATTCGATACGGGCTAGGGCGGCTTCGACGGCGTGTTTGCGGCGTCGGATAACCAGGACGAGGAAGATGCCCGGCAGGGCGACAAATAGCCCGGTCTGGGTGGTGATGAGTGCTTCGGAAATCCCGCCTGCGACGATACCGGCGGTTTCTGCGCCTCCGCCTTTGGCGATCCCGGCAAAAGTGCCAAGCATGCCGATGACGGTTCCGAGTAGTCCCATGAGCGGTGCGGCGGCGACGAGTGTATTGAGGAAATTGGTGCGCCGCTCGACGTCGTGGAGGATGGACTGGCGAACTTCCTCGAAGCGGTTGCGCACGTGCTTGGCGGCGGTTACATTTTCCTGTGTGTAACGGATGATTTCTCCGGCGCGGCCCTCGGCTTGGTGTGGGTTGTAAACCCACTGGAGCCACTGGCTGTCATTGCCAAGCTGAACGTTTCCTTTGCGCAGAAAGAGCAATAGCTGGATGCCGGTTGAATAAATCAGGACAGCCAGGAGCGCAAGCGGGATCATGACCCAGCCGCCGCTTAACCAGATGTCTATAATTTTTTCCAACATGATAACAAATGTTCCTGGGAACTACTTCTTCTCGGTTTCGTTGTTGGTGCGTGCGCCGATTACACCGTTGATGAAGCCGACTGCAGTCTGCTCCATGTCGCCTAGTTTTTGCTTGGCCATCCGTGAGAGAAGGCCGTGGATAATGAGCGCGGGGATGGCGACAATGAGGCCGAGTTCAGTGGTGACCAGCGCCTCAGAGATGCCGGAAGAGAGGCTCTTGGCATCGCCGGTGCCGAAGATGGTAATGAGGTTAAACGTCTTGATCATACCCGTGACGGTGCCGAGCAGGCCCAGCAGTGGAGCCGCAGCCGCAGTCAGGGCGATAAAGGGTAGGAGGCGCTCAAGTCTCGGGCGAACGACCAGAATTTTTTCATAAAGTATTTCTTCCAGCGTGCCGCGCTTTTCGTTGGCGTGTTCGACGCCTTTGACCAGAAGCGCGCCGCCCGGACCGAGAATGCCGGACGCGGCGGTGCGGGCCTTGGCGATGTCACCCTGTTCGATGCAACTAATCACATTCTGAACGTCTTCCGGAGCGGGGGTCCTGAACGAGGTGACTTCGTAAGTCTTAAAAGCAGCGAGGAGCAGGCAGACCGCTCCGAGCCCGAGGATCACTGTCCCGACGCTGCCGCCCTTGGCGAGGTGTTCCAGAATCGTGTCGCTGCCTTCCGCGATTTTCAGGGCCTTGCCCAGTGTCGGGTCGGCGGGGATTTTGCCCTCGCCCTTCTCGGCAAAGTTACGGATGCCTTCGGCGTAGAGCTCTCCAGGAACTGCAATCGCCGCTTCGGCCGCATTCAGCTTATTATAAGTGATCCCTGCGAGTGGGGACTCTGCGGAGGCAAAGAAAACGGACGGGCCGAATGCCGCGAAGGTGCCTTCTTCGATCTCACCATTGGGGGTGAGGGCTTTGCCCTTAAAAGTATATCCCCCTGAGAGTTGCTCCAAGCGGTTGAGTGCCACGCCAATGACTGCGATCTGTTTCCCGAAGCGGTCGGCTTGGGACATGTCGGCATCATCGAGTGCGAGGCGTGCTTCTTCCGCCGTTTCGGCGTAGAGCTGAACTTCGCTGTAGTCGATGCGAGTTTCGAACGAGCGGACAAACTCGTCGAGCAAGCCGGCGGTGTATTCGTTCTGGGCCTCGACGGCTTCGACTTGATCTCTCAGACGATTGAGGCCCAGATCTTTATTGTCGCGGAGGCGACGCAGGCGATCGAGCTCGGAGGTTTTTTGGCGGACCTGATCTTCGAGGGAAGAGACTTCCTTGATCAGGGGAATCTTCTCCTTGGCGATGTCGTTGCGGATGTTGCTGAGTTCCTGCAACGCACTTTGCAGGTCCTTGTCGGCCTGAGCGCTTGCGGCCTGGAAGCTTTGGCCCTGAGCACTAGAAAAAGCCAGTGCGGTGGCAGCGAGCGCAGCCGTGAGGATGAGTTTCAGTGAAGCTTGCATAATTGTTCCTGGAATTTGCGGTTACTTGATGCGGGCTGGAACCTGGATAAACTGGATTTCCCCTGAGCCTTCATAGACGTCAATCAGCCTCTTGATGGTTTCGCCTGCATCGTCGAGGCGAGGCCACTCCCAGCCATCGGCAGTGGGGTAGCCGTAGCCTGCGTATTGACCGGAGGAGTCGACATAGTAGGCGGCGGCGAGGCCCCAGTAAAGCGTGCGCACTTCGACGGTCTTGCCGCCATCGATTTCGCGCGATTCGCTCGTTTGAGTGATTGTGGCGTTAAACTTGTCGGCCTGGCTAAGAATGCCCACGATGTTTTGGACTCGTTCACCGATAGACAGGGCGGTATCTGCCGGATTTTCCGGCATGCGGCGGATCAAGGGCTTGATTCTTTCAACGAGGGGAAGGGGCAAGGTTTTTACAATTGCCTTCATTTTCGTCTCAAGATTACCGATATTGCTCTCGATGACTGAAGAGGCCGCGTAGAGTCTGTCCTTTTCTTCGTTGAGTTTGGAGCGATCTTCGTCTGTTGCGGTGGCCGAGGCTTTCAGTTCCTCCAGGGCGGTGTTCAGCAACTCCAGTTCGCTCGTGAGGAGTGCAACGGTATCCTCAAGGATCGATTGCTCTACCTTCCAGTCGGCTTTTTCTTTCGAAATGATCTGCCGGGTCTCGACCCACTTCTCCAGAGTGTTGCGTGTTTGCCCCACCTGGGGGTCGGCATGGGCGGTGCCCGCAGTCGCGAGAACGCTGAGCAAGATGACTTTTAAAATTCGAACTTTCATATTTTTTTAAAAATGAGACGGGACGTAAGCAGAAAGATCTTTGAAATGAAAGCGCTCTATAGTTACATTATGGTGACAGATTTGTGGCGTTCTCGTGACTTCAAAGAGAGCATAACTTCCCGCTTGCCATAAGCCAGAGCTGGGACAGGATCAGACTGTCGATTTCGGGGTGTGGGCATTCGCTTGAGCAACTGCTTGAGAGGAAAGTCCGGACACCGTAGGGCAGGATTCCCCGTGAAAGCGGGGGCTCGGCAGGGTAACCTGACGGGACGGACAGTGTCACAGAAAACAAACCGCCCCGCGTAAATCTCTGATTCGCGTGGGGTAAGGGTGAAAAGGGGAGGTAAGAGCTCACCGCTTCAAAGGTAACGATGAAGGCAGGAAAAACCCAATCCGGTGCAAGGCAAAATAGGGGATCGGGCGGCCCGCTCAATGATTCCGGGTATGTCGCACTTCGCTCCGGCGGAGATTCCGCTCCGGCGGGATAGATAAATGAATGCCCATCCGTCCTTTCGGGGATGGGGGACAAAATCCGGCTTACAGCACTCCGAAATCGACACCCCCAGTTTGAACGTCGAACGTTCAATCCGGCAGCTGCCGGAAACGTTCAATGTTGAATGGAAGTCCGTTCGATGTTCGAATCCTCTTTTTCCCGCTTGACATGCGTTCAGGCGAAACGCATTTTCCCGCCTCTCAACTTTTTCAGACTCATGGCAAACACCAAATCAGCACTCAAATACATCCGCAAAACAGAGGGTCGCACTCTACGCAATCGTCAGGTTAAGAGCCGCCTCAAGACCTTCGCTAAGAAGGTCGAAGCTGCCTCCGCTTCCGGCGATAAAGATGCTCTGGCATTAGCATCACGCCAATATATCTCTGCGCTCGAAAAGGCAGGTAAAACTGGCCTCGTGCACGCCAACAAGATTGCACGGCTTAAGTCGCGCTGTGCTTCGTTTGCGGCCGCCTAAAAAAGATTTTCCACCCCCCCCAATAGTGCCCTCGGATTCGCTTGTCGTTCCGGGGGCATTTTGTATCCAGCTATTTGAAGTGCCTGAAAAATCGAAAAATAAAGATGTGATCGGCTTTCCGCCCCCTCTGCTTGGCGAGCTGCCGCTGCGGCTCAACGTGCTGGCGGGGACCGAAGATTGGATGGCACTGGATAAACCAGCCGCAGTGGGCACGCGCGCCCATCCCTGGAATGATACGCCTGATCTGGACAGCACCTTGAATCTGCAGCTCGAAGCAGGCAAGCCCGAGTTGCGGCGGACTGGTGCCAGCCTTTTCGGGTCGGTCTATTATCTTGACCCTGAAATATCCGGGGTGGCGCTGTTCGCCAAAAACCGGGATGCCCTAGCTGACCTGCGTAATCGTTTCGGCTCGGGGGAGTGCCAGTTTACTTTTACTTTTCTTTCCGCCTGGAACAAAGAAACCCCATCCGAATTTCAGGCCGATGCCCCGCTCCTGCCACACCGCGTCAAATTGAAGATGATTCCTTCGACCGCGAAGGGCAAAAAATCGCTCACCCACTTTACCAGACTGGCGGACTCCGATCTGGGCTGGACCTTATGGCAAGCGCAGACTGGCTTTTTTCGTCCCCACCAGGTTCGTGCCCACGCGGCGGTGCACGGAATCCCCGTGCTCGGCGACGAGGTCTATGACGGCCCCATCGCGCCGACCGTCCGCCAGCTCCAGCCACGTGCCCGGCGGACTGACCTCGATGCCGCCCTTTTTAGAGGGTATGCCATTCATCTTTCGCGGGTGGGGTTCTCGGCCGGAGAGGAGGCTACGGTCGTTGAGTCGCCTCTGCCAAAACCCTTCGCGCTTCTTCTCAAAAGGTTGGGGATAGTTTTTTAAGTCCTCACACCCCAGAGTTCCCCAGGGCGTTGGTTAAAGCTTTATGCGACTTTAAAACTCTCTTATTCTTCGAGCCCTACGAATAGGAACTTGCTTTTTGACGGCACCTTCCTTTCCCTCTCCGGTTTTTCACCCAACATAGTCATGACTCCTATCGAAATTTTCACGCAACTTCCACTGGCCCAAGGCCAAGGGACGGGCAGCGGCATCGGCTCGTTCCTCCCTATTATTCTGCTTTTTGTCGGCATGTGGTTCTTGATCATTGCGCCGCAGCGCAAGCGGCAGAAGGCTCACGATAAAATGCTCTCTGAGCTGAAGACGGGCGACGAGATCGTGACCAGTGGGGGCATTTATGCCACCATTACCAACGTCAAGGACGACCGCCTCATCGTGCGCATCGCCGACAACACTAAGGTCGAGCTGGGCAAAAGCTTTATTGCCAGCAAGATCAGTGCTGAAGTCGTGAAATAGGCTTCAATAAACTCTCCTAAATCTACTAAAATTCGTCAGGGCCGCTCTTATGTCCGGAAATATTCTTTGGAAATTCCTACTCACTTCACTTATCATTTTTTGGTGTGTGATTAGTATCACTCCTCTTAGGGACCGACCTTTTGAGGATTACATCGTCGCGCAAGTGACGGCTCACGAAGACGAGTTTAGTGATCTGCTCGATAAGGGCGAGAGTCGCGTGGAAGCGGGAGCTTCGCCGACGCTCTTCATTGCGCTGCGTGACCTCGGCGTGGAGGATGAAATCGACTATGCGAAATTCTTTCCGCAGATCAATGTCGCGGATATCGCGAACCAGAACAAGCGCAACGATATCCTGCTGAAGTATATCCTGCAGAAGGCCCAAAGCCAATTAAGCCTCGGCCTCGATCTCAAGGGGGGCGTTGGTGTGACGCTTAAAATTGACGAGACCTCGCTGGCGGGACTCAATCAGTTCGAGCAGGAAGAGCAGCTTAAAGACGCCATTCAGATCATGAGAGAACGTCTCGACGATATGGGTGTCGCAGAGCCTGTGATTCGCGCCCAGGGCGACGATGCGATTGAGATTCAAATCGCCGGACTGTCCACCAAAGATAATCCGGAAGTGATTGATGCCATCAAGAAGCCCGCCAAACTGGAGTTTCGCACCATTCATCCCGACCGCACCCCCCAGTCCCTCTCCGAGAAGCCCCCGGTCGGCTACAGAGTGCTGGCCGAGGAGCGGCAGACCCGCAGTGGCGAATCCTTCGAGGTCCTCCACTTTGTAAAGATGATTCCGGAAGCGACGGGCGAAATTATCGAGGATGCCTTCGCCTCGCAGACGCAAACCGGAGGTTTTCAGATCAACCTCGTGATGACCGGTGACGGGGCAAATGTCTTCCGCCAAGTCACGGAGCGCCTGGCTCCCCAGGGCAATGAGCCCGGCAAGCCGCTCGCGATCGTGCTAGATGGTAAGCTCTACTCCGCGCCGACCATTCAGGCCGTGCTTTCCAAGAACGCACAAATCACCGGTAGCTTCTCCCAGCGCGAAGCGATTGAGCTGGCCAATGTCCTGAACAATCCGCTCTCCGTCGAGCTGCGGGTCGATCAGATGTATGAAGTCGGCCCAACTATGGCGGAAGGAGCCCGTGACAGCTCGGTCAACGCCGCTAAATGGGGCGCGATCCTCGTCGTCGCGTTCATGATTCTTTACTACTTGATTGGCGGGTTGGTCTCGGTGACCTCGGCGATTGTCAACATCGTCATCGTGCTCGGTGTGCTTGCTAGCCTCGGCGCGACACTCACCTTACCCGGTGTGGCCGCGCTTGTGCTGACCCTCGGCATGGGTGTGGACGCCAATATTCTGATTTTTGAACGGATTCGTGAGGAGCTACGTGCGGGCAAGAGCATCAAAAACGCCACAGCGGGTGCCTTTCAAAAGGTGACGTCAACTATCGTGGATGCCAACGTCACGACGCTTATCACGGCCACGATCCTGATCTGGCTCGGCACTGGCCCGGTCAAGGGTTTCGGTATCACTCTTGCCATTGGTATTTGTGCTTCAATCTTCTGCGCATTGGTCGTCACTCGCTTTTTGGTGGACTTCCTTGTTTCCCGGGTCGGCGTTTCCAATGTGCTCGGCCTTTCGCTCTTTCCAGAAAAGAAGATCGACTTCTTTAAGTATCGCAAGCCAGCCTTTGTCGCGTCCTGGTTACTGGTTTTGACTGGGGTGGTCAGCGTCTTTATTCACCATGAGAATATTCTCGGCAGAGACTTTATTGGTGGTGACGAGATGACGATCAGCTACACCGAGCTTCTCGAGACGGGCGAGATCATGAAAGTCGTCAATGAGCAAAATCTCGGTGATGTTTCCGCATACTACCAGAGCCTGATCGGCCAGGATCTCGAAGTCCTGAAAATTCAGACCCCATTCGATCAGGCTCGTCCCGTGCTTGAGGTGCTGCAAAACGCCTTCCCTGAGGCTGGACTGGAAGAGGCCGGCATCAATCAAGTCGGTGCCTCCGTCTCCAAAAGCATTCAGTGGAACGCCTTGATCTCGGTGATCTGTGCTTTGGGCGGCATTCTCCTCTACGTGGCTCTGCGCTTTGAAGTGGGTTATGGCGTCGGCGCGGTTGTGGCGACGATCCACGACGCGCTCATGACCATAGGTATTTTCGTAATTTGCGGCGCACTAGGTATTTTCGTCAGTGGCCAATTTACCGCACCGATGTTGGCGGCCATCCTCATGATCGTGGGTTACTCGATTAACGACACCATTGTGGTCTTTGACCGCATACGCGAAGAGCTGGAACTCAACCCCGGCAGTGACTTGCGGAATATTATCAACATCGCGATCAGTCGTGTGTTCTCACGCACCTTGCTCACGAGTATTACCACTTTGTTGGCGGCGACCTCCCTCTATGTCTTCGGTGCGGGGGTCATTATCGATTTCTCCTTCGTCTTTATCGTCGGTATTCTGACTGGCACCTTCTCCTCTATCTTCATCGCCAGCCCGGTCTTTTACTGGTGGCATAAGGGGGATCGCCGCCACGTCGAAGAACGCGAACTCACCCCGAAACGCTACGAGTGGGAAAGCAAGAAGGAGGCCTAAGTCTCCTCCTATCCTTCAACAATGCACTGGACGACGCTCGAGACGGACGACGCCCTCGCCGGAGATTTGGCGCAGGGTCTCGGGGTCTCTAACACTTGCGGACGCCTGCTGGCGCAGGTCGGTCTCCGCTCGAAGGAATCGGCTGAGGATTTTCTCCGTCCCCGCTTGGCGCATCTGGACAATCCTTTCGCGCTGACGAATCTTGAAAAAGCGGCCGAGCGCATCGTGGCCGCCGTCAATCAAGCCGAAGATGTCGTCGTCTTTGGCGACTACGATGTGGACGGCATCACCAGCACCGTGCAACTCGTTGGGATGCTTCGACGCCTCGGACTGGAGCCGCGCTTTTGTGTGCCCCGCCGCTTGGATGAAGGTTACGGCCTGAGCCGCGAGGCGATGGACCGAGTCTTCGATGGGCGTTTGCCGCAGCTTTTCATCGCGCTGGACTGCGGCACCAACGCGCACGAGCCCGTTGCTTATCTCGTCGATCTGGGGATCGACGTCATTGTGGTCGATCACCACCAGGCCAAGGAAGAACCCGTATCCGGATGCACGCTGGTCAACCCGCACGTCCTCGATACGGAAGACGCCCCCTGGCGTGATCTCTGCACCGCAGGTCTGGTTTTTAAATTACTGCACGGTATTTTGCGGAAGCTCCGCGAGGTTGAGGATGCACGCGTGGAAACGATTCAGCTCAAGGATACGCTGGATCTGGTCGCCCTAGGCACTATTGCCGATCTTGTGCCTCTGCATCGCGAAAACCGCATCCTTTCCTGGTATGGGCTGCGTCACCTTCGTGCCAACGGCCGCGCCGGCATCCGTGCCCTGGCCGAAGTCAGTGGCCTCGACAATGCCAAGGAAATGTCCAGCGCCGATGTATCCTTCAAGCTTGGTCCCCGGATCAACGCCTGTGGGCGGCTAGCCGATGCTACCCGGCCGATTGAGCTCCTTCTGGGGAAGAACCCCGAAACCTGTCGCGAGGTGGCCAATGAGTTGGACGCTTTAAATAAGGAACGCCAGAGTATCGAGCGCGCCATCACGAAGGTGGCCGAGGTCCGCGCCGATGAAGAATTTGCGAACCTGCCCGGCGTTGTGCTCTACGGGGAGGATTGGCACCCCGGAGTGGTGGGCATCGTGGCCAGCCGGGTGAGTCGCCACCTGAATAAGCCCTGCGTTATCCTGGGGGCCGAGGGCGAGATGGCCAAAGGCTCGGGCCGCAGCGTGGGCCATGTCGATCTGGTTGCCGTCTTTCATCGCTGTGCCCATCTGCTTGATCATTGGGGCGGCCATCCTATGGCGGCCGGAGTCGCGCTGAAAGCCGATCAGGTCGAGGCCTTTACGCGCTGCTTTAACGAAAGTTTACTCGAACTCTATCCGGATGGCCTGCCCGAGGCATCGCTCTCTGTGGCAGCCTGGCTCAACCCGGAGGAGCTCAATGTCGCCTTGCTCACTGAGCTCGAACGCTTGCATCCCTTCGGGCAGGCCAACCCGGAGCCGGTCTTCGGCTTGCGCGCGATTCGACTCGCAGAGGCACCGCAAGCCTTCGGCGGGGGGAATTTCCGCTTTCGCCTACCCGCTAGCACCGACCGCGGCACCGACCGCGGCATCGCCGGCATCGCCTGGGGCTTCAAGCAAGCTCCCGAACCCGGTCAGCCCATCGATGTGGCCCTGCGCTTTGCTTGGAATCACTGGCGCGGCCGGCGCTACCCACAGATAACGCTGGTGGACTGGAAAAAGTCGATTTGACTCGCGCTGAAAATCAGCTGATGCGTATCGTTTCAGTAAAGTTTTTTTAATCGCTTATGGCCAATCCATCAAAACCCATCCTTCTCGGCGTGAACGTCGACCATTGTGCCACGGTGCGTCAGGCACGCTATCGCAGCCATGCGCTCGACCACGGTCATGAGGTCGAGCCGGACCCGGTGGCCTTTGCGCTGGCCTGCGAGGCGGCGGGTGCCGATAGCATCACCATGCATTTGCGGGAGGATCGTCGCCATGTGCAGGATTCGGACGTGCAGCGGGCCCGCGAGCAGATCGCGACCCGGCTGAATCTGGAGATGGCCTGCACGCCGGAGATGATCGCCTATGCGCTCAAACTCAAGCCGGACTCGGTTTGCCTGGTGCCTGAGAGCCGTGAGGAGATCACCACCGAAGGCGGGCTGGATGTGGTCGGGCAAAAGGAGCGTGTCGGCGAGGTGGTGGCGGCGATGACGGAGGCCGGTATTGCGACAAGTTTGTTTATCGATCCGGATCCGGCGCAGATCGAGGCGGCGGCCGAATTGAAGAGCCCCTGGATCGAGTTGCATACCGGGGCCTACGCCAACGCCTACCATCACGAAGGTCGTGCCCGGGAGCTGGAAATTCTTCGGACCGGCGCGGAGATGGGTCATCGCCTGGGACTGACGGTCAATGCCGGCCACGGGATCAACTACACGAATGTTGCCGAGGTGGTGACGTTGCCGCACTTGCATGAGCTGAATATTGGCCATTCCATTATCTGTCGTGCGCTCCTAGTAGGCATCGCGGCGGCGGTGAAAGAAATCAAAGCCTTTTTGTTGTAAAAGTTTCGGCGTCCGACCATAACCACAGCAATGAGAATTCTGCCCTATGCCCATCCCATCCTGAGTTGCCAAAAAGCGAGGCAGTATGAGGCGAGTGTTTTGACTGATGAGGCGGCCCAGTGGTCGGCGATGCAAAAGGCCGGGGCGGGTATTGCCCGTTGTTTGATGCGTGACTATAGGGAATTGCGCCCCATACCCGATCACTTGCGCATTCTGGCACTGGTGGGCAAGGGGAACAACGGGGGTGATGCCTTGATTGCCTGCGGGGAGTTGCTGGCCCAGTTTCCGCGTGCCTCGGTGGACCTGGTTTTCGTGGCAACTACCGGTGAGTTGAAGCCGCTCGCATCCCGTGCCTTCAAAGGATTGGAAGGGCGGGTTAAGCAGCACCTTTTTGAAGGGAGTTCGGTCGGGCAGGCGCAGGACCTATTGGCTGCCATTTCCGAGGGCCGCGGCTTTCATATTTGCCTGGATGGCTTGCTCGGCATGGATTTTCAGCCACCGCTGCGGAGTCCGATGGATGCCTTGATCGAGGCGGTTAATAGCTACGATTCGATTGATCTGCGCGCCGCAGTCGATCTGCCCACGGGTGTAGGGGATGAACCGGGCGCACTTCGATTTATCGCCGACTTCAGTTACGCGCCGGGCATTGCGAAAAAGCCGCTCTTTGAAGGCATTGCAGATTGTGGACGTGTGCGCTATATCGATCTCGGGTTCTTTGAGGACAGTGCGGCGGAAAGACTGGACGAGCCCGAATCGGTCCTGACGCCAAGAGTCTTGAGGCCCCTGAATAAGTTGCGCCCCGCTCATGTAGATAAGCGCAAGTTCGGGCACCTCTTCATCGTGGGCGGGTCCGCCTATATGCCAGGTGCTCTCCTGATGTCGGTCCAGGCTGCGGTGCGCTCGGGCGTGGGGCTTGTGACCGCCTTTGCGCCAGAGTCGGTCGCGGCAGCACTTTCGGCTCAGGTCCCCGAGGCGATGTGGGTGCCTTGGCCGGAAACCAGTAATGGGACACTCAGTCCGCGCGCACTCCCGCTTCTGATGGAGCGCATCGATCAGGCTAGCGCGGTGCTGATCGGTCCCGGACTCGGCCACGACCGCAATACCGAATTGCTCACCCAGGAAGTGGCGACAAATGTGGGACTGCCTGTGGTCTTTGATGCGGATGGCTTGCGCGCACGCGTAGTTGAGCTCGCCCAGAAGCGAAAAAGCAGCTATGGCAAGGTCGTGATTACGCCGCACATGGGGGAGTTCATGCGGGTGGCGAAGATTGCGGAGCCGGATTATTCGGCAGAGACGCTGCTGGCATTTTCCGAGATTTATCGGGTGATTACGGTGCTCAAAGGGCCCAATACCCGGATTTGTGACGGCGAATCCATCCTTTACAACACCACGGGTGGGCCCGTTCTTTCCAGAGGAGGCAGTGGGGATTTACTCTCCGGCTTGGTCGGCGGTATGATTGCCCAGAATAACAGTGATGTGGCCACCGCGGTGGCACGCGGCGTGATGCTGCATGGCCTGGCAGCGCAGCATTTGGCCCGCACAAAAGGCCAGATTATGGTGAATACCTCGCAATTGCTTGACTACCTGCCGGACGTGCTGCGCTCCATGGATGTGAGTTCACTGAGCCGATAGATAGGGTCGGGCTTCAAAAGGGAATCACCCCAGCCGAATATTTGCCGATGGATCTCTCAAACAACGACGCCCTCCTTGTCTTGAATGGCGTGCCGCATGTCGGTCCGGTCATGCTGCGGCATTTGATGGACGAGTTTTCCAACGATCCGGTAGCCGTGCTCTCAGGCGACCGGAGCAAGCTGCTGCGTGTGAAAGGAATCGGGGAGAAAGCCGCAGGTGTTCTGCTCGATTGGCCGAAGTATTTTGATTTGGAGAAGGAGAAGCAAAAGATGGCGACTTCCGGGATCCGTTTTGTTGATCAATGGGACTCGGCCTATCCAGCATCTTTGGCTCAGCTTTACGATCCGCCAATCGGATTGTATTGGAGAGGTGAATACACAAAAGTGGACCGTCCTTGTGTGGCGATCGTGGGCACGCGCCGGGCGACGCTCTACGGGCGTAAAGTCGCTAAGCGCTTCGGCTCTGAACTGGCCCGAATGGGTTTTTGCGTGGTAAGCGGCATGGCACGGGGCACGGATACAGCGGCGCACGAGGGCGCGCTGGAAGCAGGTGGGCCGACCCTGGCAGTATTTGGCTGTGGCATGGATATTATCTATCCTCCGGAAAATTTGGAATTGTCGCGGGAGATTGCCAGTAAAGGTGCGCTCTTGAGTGAGTTTCCCTTCGGGCGGCGAGTGGATCGTCAGACTTTCCCGATGCGCAATCGCGTCGTCGCCGGCCTCTGTGAGGCGGTCATCGTAGTCGAGAGTGCTGCCGCCGGTGGCAGTATGATCACGGCACGCTTTGCCGGTGAGCAGGGCCGCCAAGTCATGGCGGTGCCGGGCCGCATCGATCAGGAGAGCAGCGTCGGTTGCCACCAGTTGATCCGCGATGGTGCGACCATGATCACTTCGGTGGCCCAAGTGCTGGAGGAGCTACGCTATCGCTCTTCCGAACAAATGGAGGTGCCACTGGAGCCCGCTCCCCCGAAATTGGATGAACGGGAATCGGCCCTTATAAGCTTGTTTGCCGGTGGCGAGGCGCTCTCGGCGGATCAGCTCGTCGAGCGCTTGCAATGGCCTTACCCGGAAGTATCGGCCCTCCTCATGGGGCTGGAGCTTAAGCGGCTGGTGGCGAAACGTTCTGACGGTGGTTACGAGAGCACCTGAGCCCCTACTTTTCCATATCGACAATGTGCCCGATGTGGAGACGGGTCTTACGATTCGGGTCGTAGGGGTGCGGCTCGCCTGCAACCGCACCACACATCTGGCAGGTGAAACCATTCCTGTCCAAGACAAGCGCACGCGTCTCCCAGCTGTTTGCCGGCAACGGAAAATGGCGGGCAGGGCAAGCCACCCGCCAGCAGGTCGATTTCCTCAAAGCTTCTACCGTCAAATTCTCGCAAGCCCTGATGGCATACATTCCAGTCCGGCCTGTTTTCGCGCAGGGTGTTGCAGCAGTCTTTATCGATTTCGACCAAAGCACAGTGCTCAAAGCCCGCTTGTTCCAGGCCGAGGGCCTGCCTGCCCGCCAGCTCCGGCGCAGAGTTCTATTGCTTTTGATGTGTGCATCTGTTCACTTTTTAACTCTGGCGTTAAAGGTCAAGCAGGCTGTTTTGTGAATCGAAAATTCACAAGGCGTTAATTTTCGGAACTTGCGAATGCTTGGCGATACTTTTTATTGATACGCATGGACTCAATATTGATAGTGACGATCAGCGGTCCGGATCGTGCCGGTCTGGTGGAGCAGTTGGCGAGCGTGGTGGCCGAGCATTCCGGGAACTGGGAGCACTGCCGCATGGTGCACCTGGCGGATCGTTTTGTCGGCTTGCTACAGATCCGCGTGAATGGGTCGATGCAGCAGGACCTTGAATCCGCTCTGCGGACGATTAAAGGCCTGGACGTGATGCTGGCGGCCACGAAGGGCGAGCTGGAGATTTCGCCTACTCCAGCCCAGGGCTTAGGTTTGGAACTTCTGGGGAGTGACCATCCCGGCATTATGCGCGATATATTTTCTGTGTTGGCGCGGGCCAATGTGAATGTGGAGGAGTTGCATACCTCAACCGAAGCGGCACGGGATTCAGGCGGACTGCTCTTTCGGGCTTCGGCCCGCCTCGCGCCGCAGGGGGAGCTGGATCATGAAGCCCTGCAGGCGTCTTTATCCGCGATCGCGATGGACCTGATGGTCGATCTGAAGTTGGGCTAGGTCACATCTCGTGCGTATGAGGGGCGCTTCTTCCACTTCCAGCGCCCATGACCAACAGACTCGCCATTTCCTGCCGGAAGAGTTCGGCGGCCCAATACTTGCGCATGAGGTCGTCGTTCTCGTATTGGATCGAGCTGGTCTCGATCGAAACCTTGACGCAAAAATCCTTGAAGCCCTGTGGCAAGTCCTGCGCCCACAGCACGGTGAGGTTTGGCTCCGGAGCAGGCCCGAGGTTATAGAGTGTTTGCAGCACACGGAAGCTGGACTTGGTCACCAGTGAACGTCCGTCTTCACCCATGCCGCCGATGCTCTCGGTGACCCAGGTCGGATCCCCGGAGAAGAGCTCATCGTAATCGGTGGTGCGGATAAAGCGCACGATACGCATCTTCATGACGAGGTGATCGATGATCTCCTGTGCCTCGTCTTCGGTCAGCGTGCCTTCGGCGAAGTCCCGCTCGAAGTAGATATCGAAAAAGGTGGCGGTGCGCCCAAAGGACATGGCCGCGCCGTTTTGATCCTTTACTGCACCCAGATAGCCGAAATAGGTCCACTGCACGGCCTCCTTGCCGTTCTTGGCTGGCTCCGAGATGTCGATACCGTAGGCCGCTGCCATAGTTTTGAGGTCTTTCAAGGCTTTGATCTGGTCCTGAGTCTCCTCACGCTCGCGCACCCAGTCTTCGCTGAACTCTTCGTTCTGGGTGTCTTTGATCAGCCGCTGCTTGTCGGCGATAAGCTTATTCACTCCGTAGAGTGCGACACGGCGGTAGTCGCCAATGATACGGCCACGACCATAGCCGTCAGGTAGGCCGGTCACAATGCCAGCAGAACGGGCCTTACGGATATCATCCGTGTAGCAAGCAAAGACGCCGTCGTTATGCGTCTTGCGGTGCTTGGCAAAAATGTCGGCAGTCTCCGGGTCCATTTCGCGGCCGTGCGCCTGAAGTGCTTTTTGGGCGATGCGCACGCCACCGTAAGGCAGCATAGCGCGCTTGAGCGGCTTGTCGGTCTGCACGCCGACGATTTGTTCGAGATCCTGATTAATGTATCCCGCGCCGTGGGAAGCGACCCGGCCGACGACCTTGGTATCAGCATCGAGCACACCGCCTGCCGCACTCTCTGCTGCCAACAATTCCTTGAGTTCGTCCCAAAGCTTTTGAGTGCGTGTGGTGGGCTCCTTCAGAAAGGAGTAGTCGCCGCTGTAGGGGATGTAGTTCTTCTGAATGAAGTCGCGAACGTTGATTTGGTCCTGCCAGATACCATTATTAAAGGACCGCCAAGCTTGTGCTTTGTTTTGATCGTTCTTCTGAGGAGCTTCTTTTGTGGAGAGCATGGTTGTATCGTATGTGCGGTTAATCGAGAGACGGGATGCCTGTATTAATTAAATTAATCACAACAACAACACATGAGCAGCTTAGCTTATCGACATCAAAACAAGTCGGGCCCTGAAGAATAAGCCAGATTAATCGGGCGAATTAATTTTTACGTCAGCTTCCTGTTGTTACTGTAGCCACCGTTTTCCAGGGAGGGCGATCTTGGCCTCACTCATGCCGAAGGCGCGAAGCACACCCTTGGCCATCATGATGTTGCCCAACTTGTTCATGTGGCAGCCGTCGGTGGTCAGCTTGTTCTTGAGGTCGCCGCCATAGTTGAACTTGCCGAAAATCCTCGGTTTGCCGATTAATCGGCTTTCTTATGACCAAAACTGCCCATTTAAGAAAATTATTGGAGTTACACAAAACTACATCAAACCACTCCTAAGCCCCTCAAAAAAAGGCTTTAACGCCTTTTCCGAGTGGTGCTCCCGTTGAGATTCGAACTCAAATTTGCGGCTTCGGAGACCACTGCTCTATCCATTGAACTACGGGAGCTTAAAAAGAAGGAGTTTTTCGAGGGACGGGTGCAGGTCAACGCGAAAAGTGCGGTTTAGCCTTGCCCTTACATCTACGGAAAGCAATTTGCCCATTTCAGTGCCCTGCTAACGAATTCCCAGGGCCTGCTAAGTGGCCAATCACTGAATTCATGAAAACTCTCGTCATCTACTCCGGCGGTCTCGATTCGACCGTCCTGCTCTACGACCTGCATAATGCGGGCCATGCGCTTGGGGCACTCTCAGTCAACTACGGACAGCGCCACTCCTGCGAACTGGAGTGCGCCTCAAAAATCTGCGCCCAACTTAAGGTGGCACACAAGGTGGCGGACCTTTCTACGATACAGCCCCTCCTTGCCGGCAGCAGCCTGACCTCGCCTGAGATCGATGTCGCCGAGGGCCACTACACCGAGGAGAACATGAAGACCACGGTGGTGCCGAATCGAAACATGATCCTGCTGGCCCTTGCCACCGGGCATGCTCTATCCATCGGTGCGCAGCAAGTAGCCTATGCCGCGCACAGCGGCGACCACGCGATCTACCCCGACTGCCGGAATGAATTTGCGGACGCGATGGCGAGAGCCATGGCACTCTGCGACTGGAGCCAGGTCGAACTCTATCGCCCTTTTGTCGACTGGACCAAGGCTGACATCGTGCGCCGTGGGGCCGAACTCGGCGTGCCCTTCGGGCAAACCTGGTCTTGCTACAAAGGAGGCAACAAGCACTGCGGCCGCTGCGGCACCTGTATCGAACGCAGGGAAGCCTTCGACCTGGCTGGCGTGGAAGACCCGACCAATTATAAACCCGATGCACCTTCAGTCGATTTTCTGCGCACAAACGATTGGCATTTAGCAAACGCCTGACCTCTCGCGCAGCGAGCCTGAGCCTGTCAAAGGCCGACCTCCGACCTCTAAAAATAATGCTCACCTGCAAAAAAAGCTACCGCGATATTCCCTTCGCCCATCGCCAACATTTACACGACGGTCATTGTGCGCTGATCCACGGCCACAATTGGACGATTATCTTGACCTTCGCCTGCGAGCAAACCGATGCCAACGGCTTTGTGGTGGATTTCGGAAAACTCATTTACCTCAAAGACTGGATCACGGCCCATCTCGACCACGCCTGCCTTTTCAACGAGGATGATCTCGAAAGGGAGAAGCTACTCGCCGACTACGGTGAACTATTCAAAGCCTATGTGCTCCCCAATTGCTCCTGCGAGGGCATCGCCCAGCATCTCTACGAGGTATTCAATCCGATGGTGAAAGAAGCGACCAATGATCGGGCATGGATCACTTCGGTGGAGATCGAAGAGGACTCGAAGAACTCGGCAACGTTTACTGCAAGCGCTTAATGCTGCCAATCCACGAACAGTTCTACAGCTTTCAGGGCGAAGGTATTCATGCCGGCAAGGCGGCCTATTTCATCCGCACTTTCGGCTGCCCCGTCCATTGTCCCTGGTGCGACTCGGCGGGCACCTGGCACCCGGATTATGTGCCGAAGAAAGTAAACCGCGTCGCGGCTGAAGAACTCGCTTCGGCGGCGGCAGCGAGCCAAGCCGAATTCGTGGTTGTGACCGGAGGCGAGCCCACCATCCACAATCTGAGCCCACTGGTCGATGCACTCCACGCCGTCGGACTGAAAGCGCACCTTGAAACCAGCGGCGCCTTTCTAATCAGGGGCGATTTCGACTGGATCACCCTGAGTCCAAAGCGCTGGAAGCCGCCACTCGATGCCAACCTTTCCCTCGCTGACGAATTCAAGATCATCGTCGATTCACCGGGTGCTATTGAGGAATACACTCAGGTGCTCCAGCCTGGCGACCGCCCGACCTGGCTGCATCCTGAATGGTCGCAGCACAAGGACGGTGCGATTCTGAATGCGATCACAGACTGGGTGAAGGCCCACGGCGCACCCTACCGAGCAGGCTGGCAAATGCACAAGCCCTACCAGGCCGATTTCCTAGACCCGAAAAGTGCGAAAGCAGCCCCTCTGGGCGGTGATAAGGACAAAGGGTTTTAGCCCCCGAATCCAGGAACGTAACTATTGAGAAAGACGCGGCCCGAATTCCATTCGCGACGTCTAACCTACTCTTTGATGTAGGCCTTAACGATCTTCTGAGTCTCAACGGGTTTATCCCCGGGGCCAGTCTCGGTCTTCTCAATTTTGACCACGTTGTCGTAGCCAACCACGATTTTGCCGAAAATGGTGTGCTTATCGTTCAACCAATTTGGCTTGCTGGTGGTAATAAAAAACTGACTCCCGTTGGTGGTCGGACCGGAGTTTGCCATCGCGAGCAAGCCCACCTTATCGAAGCGCAGCGCCTCGGAGAATTCATCCGGGAACGGCTTGCCCCAAATGGACTGCCCGCCTGTGCCGGTGCCCAGGGGGTCTCCGCCCTGAATCATGAAGCCGTCGATGACGCGGTGAAAG
>Ga0306912_1000686_pt1 | contig 18667 bp, 14 predicted proteins | sample AntRauFillE10628_FD_190443 | JGI IMG/M metagenome (GOLD analysis project Ga0306912, IMG submission 190443) | Saline lake microbial communities from Rauer Islands, Antarctica - Metagenome Filla E10 #628 (v2) (version 2) | ecosystem: Environmental > Aquatic > Non-marine Saline and Alkaline >... | reverse complement strand
AAACCTTACTAAATAAACAAAGTAAACAATGATTACAGCAAAAGATATAAAAAGGCTACTCCTAAGAGTTTATAAGAGATACTCCTCTGGAGCTATTACAGAGGCTCAGGCTTATAAAGAGACTTACCTACTAAACTCTGTATTAAAAGCTATAGAGGTAACAGATTTAGAGGAGAGATTACAGAACATAGAAAACACTTTAAAAAATGGCTAAAAAAGATATATCTAAAATACTTACTACAGGAACTCCCTTAAAGAGAATGTTACTTATTACAGAGGATATAGCCAGAGGGAGATATTTTAAAGATAGAATACTAACAGACCACGAATTTAACCAGCTCTCAGATAGCTTTAAAAAGCCTAATGAGATAAAGGTATGGAATAAGTTTAGGAGAGCGGAGGAGAGCGTATCTAATGCTTTATTAAGCCTACAGGGCGGACTATTTGAAGTTAAAATGCACTACTCAAACCTTAGAGGATATATCTTAGTTTGGAACTCTATAGAGAATGCGGAGCTATTAGTAAACTCTGTACTTCACGAAATTAAAGACCCTAAAGAACGGAAACGAATAGCGGAGGGCCGAGCTAAAGGTATAGACCTACTATTTAGTAAAACAGAGCCAGATAAAGAGGGCTACATAGATATAAAGGTAGATTTTGAAAAAAACAGCTATAGAGATGAGAGCGGTAAAAGTATAGGCTATAAAGATAAACCCAGAAAAACTAAAGAGTATAGCCTCTGGTATGTTATGAATAACGTAAAAAGAGAGGCTACTACCTCAGCTATTAAATGGTTAAGCTGGGAGAAAGCTCTACAGGACTACATAGAGGAGCAAGGTTTTAACGTAAAGACCTATAAGGAGAAAATACAGGATATGAGGGATGAGGTTTTTACCCCTATAATAGGCTGGAGCAAGTACTACGGAGAGATTAATATAGGAGTAGAGATAAACCCTAAAATAAATGAGCTACTAAAAAAATACTCTATTTGCCCTAATATAGATGAGCTGGAGATAGATAAAAAAGAGTATGATTTTTTTAAAAATGTAATCTTAGGAGATGAGTAAGATAAAACAAAATAAAAACCTCTTATCACAATTACCAGGAGTAGGAGGAGGCTCTGAGTTTAGAGGGCTACCAGAGATACAGCTAAAGGATGAGGTAAAAGGCAAATTTAAACGCTCTGGACACCTTACAGACCAGATATTAAAGTATAGCTACCCTAAAGATAAAAGTGCTCAGCTATCCCTCTGGGATGCTTTAGGAGACGGAACTAAGACAGATATAGAAGTAGCTGGAGTAGAAGTTACTGAGGTAGTAGAGGGAATTAAATTAACTCCCTCTGAGACTAAAGTAATAGACTCTTTATGTAAACTCCTCCACGAAAATAGCCAGACTTTAGAACCTAAAAAAGAGGGATATTATACAGGGAACTTAAACCCTGAGCTGGTAGAATACGGAGGAGAGAAAACCCCAGCCCCTAAACTATCTTTTACTCTTTATGAGCTTACCAGAGAATATAAAGGAGGAGACGCTATAAGCGGAAAAGATGTAGAGAACGTTAAACAGATACTTACAGAGCTTAATAGTAAACAGTTTTTAATACGATATACAGAGACCACCAAAGGCAAAAAGGGAGAATGGATCAAAAAAGAGTATGAGGCTTTTAGGAGGCTAATAAATGTAGATAAGGCTACTCTAAGCTATGGAGTAGGAGATATAGAACACTATAAGAAAACAGAAACTATAATACTTTTAAACCCAATATTTAGGAGACAGATAGACAGTAAATTTATACTCTATCCTAATGATATCAATAAAAGGACTATTATAGCCTATGGCTCTCACAATGTTTCAGATATAGTCCTGAGGCTAAGGGATTATTTACTAAAAGAGTTAAGTTTAAAACACTACGAGCGAGAGATTATGTTAGATAGGCTATACTACTTTGTAGCGGAGAAATGGATGAGAGAGAGCCGTAAAAAGAAAGTAAAAGAATACACAGAGAAAGCTCTGGAGGTAGTAACAGGATTAGGAATACTTGAAAACTATAAAATAGTAACAGCTAAGACTACAGGAGAGCCTAAAGTAGTGTTTACTTTAAATAAAGATTTTGAGTAATTACTGTTTACTGGGTTTACCTACGTACCTGAGTGCAATTACTACGTACCTGAGTGCAATTTTAAGCCCTTTTTATGTACCTGAGTGCAATGATTATGTACCTGAGTGCAATTTTAAGCCCTTTTTATGTACCTGAGTGCAATGATTATGTACCTGAGTGCAATTTAATTTTTAAAAAGCTCTGTTAAGCCCTATAAATAAAGGGTTTACGGAAAAGCTAAAAAACGGAAGATTATTAAAGATACTCTAAGAGTATCTAAGAGGGATAAACTCTCCTTACAGTCGTTTATCCTTTTTATTTTTTTACCCTTTAGGATGAGAGAAGTATTAAAAAAAATAGTAGCCTACATATTTAGGAGCTGGGAGGATGAGCCTAACTATCCACACCCTCAAATGAGATTTATACCTCCTATTTTCTTTGAGCTTATAGCCTACCTAATAGCCTTAGCTATCCTTTATAAAATAAGCCTATACCTCTGGAGTATTATTTAACTGTTTACTAAGTAATAAAAATAATATAAGTAAATTCTGTAATTAAGATAATATTACTATATTTGTAATAGTAAACAGTAAATTACTAATTATGGATATAGTAGTAAAACAGGCTCAGGATATAACTACAGTAGCTCCTCCGCGAATAGATGAGCTGGTAGATAGCTTTATAGAGGCTCAGGATGTTAAACAAAGCTCTAAGAAACTATACAGGAGAACGCTAAAACAATATTTTAACTGGGTTACTACTAAAGACTATTTACTCTCAGAGATAGCCAGACCTCAAATAATAGAATATAAAGAGGATTTACTCTCCTCAGGGATGAGTAGTTTAACTGTAGGCTCTTATATTACCTCTGTAAGACGCTTTTACGAATGGGCGGAGGCTAATAAATACTATCCTAATGTAGCTAAAGGAATTAAGACACCTAAGAGAAAACAACAATTTAAGAAACAGCCCCTACTACCAGAGCAAGCTACAGCCCTACTAAATTACTACTCAGATAAAGCCCCCAGAGATTTTGCTATAGTAAACCTACTTTTAAGAGCTGGTTTAAGAACTATAGAGATAATTAGAGCCAATGTAGAGGATATTACTTTTAAAGGCTCTCAGAGGGTGCTAATGGTACACGGCAAAGGGAGAGATGAAAAGGATAATTTTGTAATACTTACAGATAAGACTTTTAAACCTATTGAGGCTTATTTAAACTCCAGAGGTAAAGTAAACAACTCAGAGCCTTTATTTATTTCTAAAAGTAATAACAGCAACGGAGAGAGACTAACTACCAGAACTATAAGCTACATAGCTAAAGAGGGATTAAAGGCTATAGGGTTAGATAATAAGAGCTTTACAGCTCATAGTTTAAGACATACTACAGCGGTTAATATTCTTAGAGCTGGAGGTAGTTTAGAAATGGCTCAATTTACTTTAAGACATACCAACCCAGCCACTACTCAAATTTATACAGCTACTCTAAACGAGGAGCGGAGGCTACAAAATAGCGGAGAGGCTTTAATAGATAGTTTATATTAATGAGCCTACTCTCTACAGATATAACCAAAGTAAAACGGCTCTCTCTAAGAGAGGTAAGGCTACCTACTCCAGAGGTAAGGAATATAGAGCCTATTAAAACTAAAAAAGTAGAAAGACCTCCCTCAGATGAGCGGATAGCCTACAGTAAATTAGTAGCAATAAACCCACTACTGGAGGAGCTGGTAGAACGCTTAGACCTTGTAAGTGAAACTACAGGAGAACGGATTAAAAAAGTAAAACTAAGGGAGGATATAAAACCTCATCCAGAGCCAGAGATAAAGACTAAGAAGATAGATAAGCCTAAACTAATAGCTTTAGCTAAGAAAGTAATAGAGGGAGAGAATAGCTACAGTAAAGAGGATATAGTAGACAGGATAAAAGAGGCTACCAATGTAAACAGAGAACGAGCGGAGAGAGGTTTTAATTTAATGCTACAGGCTGGAGCTATAGACCTTACTCTGGGAGATAGCTACTATTTAACAGGCTCTACTCCTTTTTAAGTAATATAAATAATAAAAGTAAACACAATAATATGAGTAATATAACTGAATGGATAAAATACGAGCTATACCCTACGCTATTTGAGAGTATAGATACAGCTTTACCAGAACACGATTTTAAACGCTACTCTGGAGGCTGGAGGAGTAAGACTTATTTAGATGGCTCTCCACATAAAAACAGAGCGGATAAAACAGTAGTAACTAAAAAAGCTACAGGCTACATATTAGAACAAGGCGGAGAAACTTTAAGCCTTGTAGATTATGTTATAAAAAGAGACGGAGTAGAGTTTATAGAGGCGGTTAAAACTTTAGCGGATGCTACAGGATTAGAACTCCCTAAAAATCCTAATTACAGTAAAGAGGACTACCAGAGCTATAAAGATAAAGCCACTTTATTAGAGGACTGTAATAGCTATTTTATCTACTGTTTAGAGAACTCTACAGGAGCGGATGAGGTAAAGGCTTATCTATCCTCCAGAGGCTACTCTGAGGAGGTTATAAAAGATATGGAGCTGGGATTTATACCCTCTCAGGATAAGCTCTATAAGTATCTTACAGAAACTAAAAACTATAGTAAGAGTTTAGTAGATGAGGTAGTAAAACTAAATAGAGGGATAGGCTCTACTCATAGGCTTACTATACCTTACAGGAGCGGAGGCTCTGTAAAGGGTTTTAAATTCAGAACTATAGGAGACCACAAACCAAAGTATTTAAACTCTACAGGATTAGATAGGCTGGGAGGTTTTTTTAATCTATTAGGTATAAAAGGAGATAAAGATATAGTAATAGTAGAGGGAGAACTGGATAGCCTACACGCTACAGCTAAAGGAGTAGATAATATAGTAGCTACAGGAGGGAGTAGTATAGCTCCAGAACAGGTAAAGGATGCTATAAAAAGAGGAGCTAAGAGCTTTACTTTATGTTTTGACAAAGAGCCTAATAAAGAGGATGAGACGGCTAAGAGAATAACCTCAGCAATAGAGGTAATACTGGGAGAGGGAGTAAACAGGATTTACATAGTAAACCTACCAGATTTAGGAGGAGATAAAACAGACCCAGATAGACTAATAAAAGAGAGCGGAGCGGAGAGCTTTAAACAATGTATTAAAGAGGCTTTACCTTACTATGAGTATAAACTACAGGAGACTTTAAATAAGTACGGTAAAATTGAGGAGGCTCAGGGATATTTAACTAAAAAAGATGAGGATAGGCTACTGGATGAGATAGTAGAAACCTCTACAAATATACCAGACCCTACAGATAGAGATAGATATAAAAAAATGTTTACCTCTCTGGAGGCTATTCAAGGCTTAGGAATAACAGAGGAGAGCTTATCTATTACAGTAGATAGATTAACAGCTACCAGAGATAAAGAGGCTCAGAGTAAAGAATTTAAAAAGCTATTAAATGAGGCTACTCAATTACAGAATAAAGGAGAGACAGAGAAAGCTCTGGAGCTACTGGATGGCAAAGTAAAGGAGGTAAAGCTACAGGATAAGGCTACAGAGTTTAGTAACCTATTAAAACCTACTACAGAGAGCGAAATAAAAGAGAGACAGGCTACCAAACCAGAGAGCCTAAACTCAGGATATAAGATAGGAGGAGAGGAGCTACTACTACCCTCTGGAGCTATAAGTATATTAACAGCTCCCACCTCTCACGGTAAGACCACGTTTTTAATAAACTTAGCTCTGAATGTAGCGGAGGAGTATAAAAACAAAGAGGTTTATTTATTTAGTTATGAGGAGGACGGAGATAGTATTATAACCAATGCTTTAAATACTTACTTAGATGAGAATATAAGCTTAGATAATAGGAGAAGGCTTAAAAGCTATTTTGCTACAGGCTCTACAGAATACATAAAGAGCGAGAGTATAGACTATTTTAAAGCTACTAAGGATAGGTTTTTTAAGGAACTTATAGAGCCTAAGAGGTTAAACATACACTACAGTAATTACAACTCAGATACATTAATAGAGGCTATAAGATACCTCCATAAAAACACAAATATAGGAGCGGTTTTTATTGACTATATCCAACTCTTAAACCTCCCTCAGGGAAAGTATAAAACCTACTCCAGACAGGAGGAGATAAAAGAGATATGTATAGCCTTAAAAGATGTAGCAGTAGAGACAGGACTACCTATAGTATTAGGAGCACAATTTAATAGAACGGTAATAAACCAGCTACAGCTACACCCTACTAAAATAGGAGAGGCTGGAGATATAGAGCGGATAGCTAATTTAATAGTAGGTTTTTGGAATAATAACTTTAAAGCCATAGCCTCAGAGGGAGAACTAAATGAGATAAAAAGTAAAGGACTTAACTCTATGGATACTCTTTATGCTACTATCTTAAAGAATAGAGGAGGTAGAGTAGGTTTAGAGGAGGCTTTAGAGTTTAACGGTAATACAGGTAAGATAAAAAACAGTAGTAATACTGGTAATAGTTATTTTAAATAGGTAAAAAATGTATAAGCAAATTTTAAGTTTTGATTTCGGAATATTAAATAGTATGAAAGCTATAAATAATATTTTAGGTAAACTCTACGAGGAGGCAAATAGTAAATTTAGTATAGAATTTTTAGGCTCTAAGGGCTATCTACACTTTATAGAGTTTAAAGCTGAGGTAGGACAAAAGGAGAATAATAACAGGATAGATTTTATACTACTATCTCATTACAAAAACCCTGAGGATATAAAAATAAATGTTTTTTACTCTGAAAAAAAAGGAGCAAGATTAGAGGTAGAAAATTTAAAGGAGATAGAAAAATACTACTACGAAAAACATATAAAAAATGAGAATAATTAGCATAAGTAACCATAAAGGAGGAGTAGGTAAAACTACCTCCGCTATTAATATAGGAGCTGGTTTAAATAAACTTAAAAAGAAAGTTTTACTAATAGATTTAGACCCTCAGGCGAACCTTAGCCAGAGCTTAGGGCTAATAGAACCAGAGCGGAATATTTACGGAGCTTTAAGAGGAGAGTATAAGCTACAGCCTATAGAGATATTAAAAGGACTGGATGTAATACCCTCTACTTTAGACCTCTCAGGAGCTGAAATAGAAATGAGCGGAGAGGCTGGGAGAGAGTATATCCTCAGAGAACTAATAGAGCCTATAAAAGCCTCCTATGATTTCATACTAATAGATAGCCCTCCCTCTCTTGGTTTACTTACTATAAACAGCTTTACAGCCTCAGATGAGATATTAATACCTCTACAGGCTCAGTATTTAGCCCTACAGGGATTAACCAAACTAATAGAGGTAGTAGATAAGATAAAGAGGAGATTAAATAAAGAGCTTAAAGTAGGAGGAGTTTTTATTACTCAATACGATAGTAGGAAAGTATTAAATAGAGATGTAGCAGAAACTATAAAAGCTCATTTTAAAGATGAGGTATTTAAAACTAAGATAAGGGATAATATAGCTTTAGCAGAAGCTCCAGCCAATGGCTTAGATATTTTTAGATACAACCCTAAAAGCTACGGAGCGGAGGACTACCTCTCTCTGAGTAAAGAAATACAAAAAAAAGATAAGTAAACATTAATTACTAAATAACATTAATAAACAGTAAATTTGTAGATATGAGTAAAAAGAATTTTACAGGAGGATTAAACTCTCTACTGGGAGATAATGAGAAACCAAAGAGAGGGAGACCTAAGACCTCTACCAGAGAAATAACTAAAAGCTCTCAGGAGGGAACTAAGGAAAAGGAAACCAGAGCCACGTTTATAGTAAATGAGGAGCTACTGGAGAAACTTAAAGCTATAGCCTACTGGGATAGGAAACTAATAAAGGAGGTAGTAGATACAGCTCTACAGGATAGAGTAGATAAGTACGAAAAGAAAAACGGAGATATTAAACCAATACCTAAAAAGTAAAAGCAATGGCTACAGAGATAGAGGGAATTAAATTTTACACTATACCAGAGACAGCGGAGGCTTTAAAGGTTACTCCTCAGACTGTAAGAGCTTACATAAAACAGGGAAAGCTAAAAAGTAAAAGAATAGGGAGACCTATACTAATTACTGAGAATAACTTAAAGGAATTTTTACAGGCTACTAATTAGCCTACTTCCATAAACTTTACATTACAGAAGTAGAAATATAAACAGCATGGAGATACTAAAAGTAAAAGAGAGGTTTATAGAGCTAAGAGCTGGAGGCTGGAGTTTTGATAAGATAGCTAAAGAATTAGGTAAAGCTAAACAGACCCTTATAGACTGGAGTAAAGAGCTGGAGGATGAGATAGCTAATTTAAAAGCTCTGGAGCTGGAGGCTCTCTATGAGAAACACTATCTACTAAAAGAGAATAGAATAGAGACTTTTGGAGTATTACTTAAAAAGATAAAAGATGAGGTTTTAAGTAGAGACCTCTCATACGTGCCTACAGATAAACTACTGGACTTATTACTAAAGTATGAGAACCAGCTAAAAGAGGAGGTAGTAGAGCCACGTTTTAAAACCTCTGAGGAGATTAAAGAGGAGGAGAGGGATAGAGAGCTATTAAACGAGCTTACTAATATACAGCCAGAGCGGAAACTAAAAGCAGGCTAAAACCTTACTAAATAAACAAAGTAAACAATGATTACAGCAAAAGATATAAAAAGGCTACTCCTAAGAGTTTATAAGAGATACTCCTCTGGAGCTATTACAGAGGCTCAGGCTTATAAGGAGACCTACTTACTAAACTCTGTATTAAAGGCTATAGAGGTAACAGATTTAGAGGATAGACTACAGAAAATAGAAACAATGCTAAGAGATTAACCAATGAAAAAAACGGATATAGAGAGGATAATAAAACAAGGCTCTACTAAGCAAAAAATAAAACTATATTTTACAGATATAGCCTACTTTAATACTGTAGGTCAATATACAGCGGATATAATAGGCTCAGGAGATACAGCTACTTTAGATAGACCAGATAAAATATTAACCGATAAAGAGAAAGATATTATTTTTAATAGTATAAAAGAGCCTAAAGATACTAAGTACTGGGAGGAGCTAAGAACTTGGAATAGGGCTTTTTTAATGTTTAAACCTACTATTACTACCTATACTCAAAACTTTGATTATTTAACCGCTCAGCTCTCTAAATTTACAGTAGTAAGAATTTTACATAAAAGCTATGAGGATGTAATAAACGATATACTGGAGGTAGTAGAGGAGAAGAAACTCCGCGAAACGCTGGTAAAAACAGCCTTAGAGAGCCTTAAACAGTTTGACGCTATGAAATATCAAGAAAAAGGTTTTTTGCCCTTTATAGAGATACCAGAGGCTAACATAAATGGTAAAGTATGGCTATTAGTAGAGATATTAAATGAGAAAATAAAAGAGGCTAAAGAATACATAAAAGGGATAGAAACTTTTTTAAATAAACAGCTCCCTCTCCAGCCTTATAAACAGTTTTTAAAAGATGAGGAGGATAAAATAAAAGCAAATATACAGGAATGTAGAGAGCTTATAGAGGCTTTTACTTTAGGTAAGACAGTAGAGAATGAAATGGATAAAGCTATAAAAGTAAAAACAAAGGAGGAGCTACAGGATGAGGAGAGATATAAGATACTAAACTGGGATGAGGTAGAGGTAGAGGTAACAGATGAGGATATAGAAGATATTAAAAACGCTGGAATATGAGTAAATTTAAAATAGATTTAGCCCCGTCTTTAGGAGATAATCTAAAAGGTAAATATAAACGCCCTGGACACCTTACAGACCAGATATTAAAGTATAACTACCCTAAGGATAAAAGCTCTCAGCTCTCCCTCTGGGAGGCTTTAGGAGACGGAACTAAAACAGATATAAAAGTAGCTGGGGTAGAAGTTACTGAGGTAGTAGAGGGGATTAAATTAACTCCCTCAGAGACTAAAGTAATAGACTCTTTATGTAAACTCCTCCACGAAAATAGCCAGACTTTAGAACCTAAAAAAGAGGGATATTATACAGGGAATTTAAACCCTGAGCTGGTAGAATATGGAGACAGTGAAACCTCAGCTCCTAAATTAGCTTTTACTCTTTATGAGCTTACTAAAGAATATTTAGGGATAGATAAAAAAGTAACTGGTAAGGATATGCGAAACGTAAAAAAGATACTTACAGATTTAGATAAAAAACGTTTTTTAGTACGATACATAGAGACTACTCATAAAAAAAGAGGAGGTAGAGTAGAGAAACAAATAGAAGATTTCAGCAAAATAATTCATATTATAAAGATTAAAGAGTATGATAAAAATAACAACCCTATAGATTTAAAATATAATGATACAGAGGTTTTATTAAACCCAATATTTAGGAGACAGATAGATAGTAAATTTATCCTCTATCCTAATGACATTAATAAAAGGACTATTATATCTTATGGCTCTCATAATGTTTCAGATATAGCCCTGAGGCTAAGAGATTATTTACTAAAAGAATTAAGTTTAAAACACTACGAGCCAGAGATTATGTTAGATAGATTATATTATTTAGTAGCGGAGAAATGGATGAGAGAGAGCCGTAAAAAGAAAGTAAAAGAATATACAGAGAAAGCTCTAGAGGTAGTAACAGGAATAGGACTTTTAGAAAGCTATAAAATAGTAAAAGCTAAGACTACAGGAGAGCCTAAAGTAGTGTTTACTTTAAATAAAGATTTTGAGTAATTACTGTTTACCTATGTACCTGAGTGCAATTACTACGTACCTGAGTGCAATTACTACGTACCTGAGTGCAATTTTAAGCCCTTTTTACGTACCTGAGTGCAACGATTACGTACCTGAGTGCAATTTTATCTTTAAAAAACGCTTGTAGCCCTTTATTTATAAGGGTTTACTGAAAAGCAAAAAAACGGAAGATTATTAAAGATACTTTAAGAGTATCTAAGAGGGATAAACTCTCCTTACAGTCGTTTATCCTTTTTATTTTTTTACCCTTTAGGATGAGAGAAGTATTAAAAAAAATAGTAGCCTACATATTTAGGAGCTGGGAGGATGAGCCTAACTATCCACACCCTCAAATGAGATTTATACCTCCTATTTTCTTTGAGCTTATAGCCTACCTAATAGCCTTAGCTATCCTTTATAAAATAAGCCTATACCTCTGGAGTATTATTTAACTGTTTACTAAGTAATAAAAATAATATAAGTAAATTCTGTAATTAAGATAATATTACTATATTTGTAATAGTAAACAGTAAATTACTAATTATGGATATAGTAGTAAAACAGGCTCAGGATATAACTACAGTAGCTCCTCCGCGAATAGATGAGCTGGTAGATAGCTTTATAGAGGCTCAGGATGTTAAACAAAGCTCTAAGAAACTATACAGGAGAACGCTAAAACAATATTTTAACTGGGTTACTACTAAAGACTATTTACTCTCAGAGATAGCCAGACCTCAAATAATAGAATATAAAGAGGATTTACTCTCCTCAGGGATGAGTAGTTTAACTGTAGGCTCTTATATTACCTCTGTAAGACGCTTTTACGAATGGGCGGAGGCTAATAAATACTATCCTAATGTAGCTAAAGGAATTAAGACACCTAAGAGAAAACAACAATTTAAGAAACAGCCCCTACTACCAGAGCAAGCTACAGCCCTACTAAATTACTACTCAGATAAAGCCCCCAGAGATTTTGCTATAGTAAACCTACTTTTAAGAGCTGGTTTAAGAACTATAGAGATAATTAGAGCCAATGTAGAGGATATTACTTTTAAAGGCTCTCAGAGGGTGCTAATGGTACACGGCAAAGGGAGAGATGAAAAGGATAATTTTGTAATACTTACAGATAAGACTTTTAAACCTATTGAGGCTTATTTAAACTCCAGAGGTAAAGTAAACAACTCAGAGCCTTTATTTATTTCTAAAAGTAATAACAGCAACGGAGAGAGACTAACTACCAGAACTATAAGCTACATAGCTAAAGAGGGATTAAAGGCTATAGGGTTAGATAATAAGAGCTTTACAGCTCATAGTTTAAGACATACTACAGCGGTTAATATTCTTAGAGCTGGAGGTAGTTTAGAAATGGCTCAATTTACTTTAAGACATACCAACCCAGCCACTACTCAAATTTATACAGCTACTCTAAACGAGGAGCGGAGGCTACAAAATAGCGGAGAGGCTTTAATAGATAGTTTATATTAATGAGCCTACTCTCTACAGATATAACCAAAGTAAAACGGCTCTCTCTAAGAGAGGTAAGGCTACCTACTCCAGAGGTAAGGAATATAGAGCCTATTAAAACTAAAAAAGTAGAAAGACCTCCCTCAGATGAGCGGATAGCCTACAGTAAATTAGTAGCAATAAACCCACTACTGGAGGAGCTGGTAGAACGCTTAGACCTTGTAAGTGAAACTACAGGAGAACGGATTAAAAAAGTAAAACTAAGGGAGGATATAAAACCTCATCCAGAGCCAGAGATAAAGACTAAGAAGATAGATAAGCCTAAACTAATAGCTTTAGCTAAGAAAGTAATAGAGGGAGAGAATAGCTACAGTAAAGAGGATATAGTAGACAGGATAAAAGAGGCTACCAATGTAAACAGAGAACGAGCGGAGAGAGGTTTTAATTTAATGCTACAGGCTGGAGCTATAGACCTTACTCTGGGAGATAGCTACTATTTAACAGGCTCTACTCCTTTTTAAGTAATATAAATAATAAAAGTAAACACAATAATATGAGTAATATAACTGAATGGATAAAATACGAGCTATACCCTACGCTATTTGAGAGTATAGATACAGCTTTACCAGAACACGATTTTAAACGCTACTCTGGAGGCTGGAGGAGTAAGACTTATTTAGATGGCTCTCCACATAAAAACAGAGCGGATAAAACAGTAGTAACTAAAAAAGCTACAGGCTACATATTAGAACAAGGCGGAGAAACTTTAAGCCTTGTAGATTATGTTATAAAAAGAGACGGAGTAGAGTTTATAGAGGCGGTTAAAACTTTAGCGGATGCTACAGGATTAGAACTCCCTAAAAATCCTAATTACAGTAAAGAGGACTACCAGAGCTATAAAGATAAAGCCACTTTATTAGAGGACTGTAATAGCTATTTTATCTACTGTTTAGAGAACTCTACAGGAGCGGATGAGGTAAAGGCTTATCTATCCTCCAGAGGCTACTCTGAGGAGGTTATAAAAGATATGGAGCTGGGATTTATACCCTCTCAGGATAAGCTCTATAAGTATCTTACAGAAACTAAAAACTATAGTAAGAGTTTAGTAGATGAGGTAGTAAAACTAAATAGAGGGATAGGCTCTACTCATAGGCTTACTATACCTTACAGGAGCGGAGGCTCTGTAAAGGGTTTTAAATTCAGAACTATAGGAGACCACAAACCAAAGTATTTAAACTCTACAGGATTAGATAGGCTGGGAGGTTTTTTTAATCTATTAGGTATAAAAGGAGATAAAGATATAGTAATAGTAGAGGGAGAACTGGATAGCCTACACGCTACAGCTAAAGGAGTAGATAATATAGTAGCTACAGGAGGGAGTAGTATAGCTCCAGAACAGGTAAAGGATGCTATAAAAAGAGGAGCTAAGAGCTTTACTTTATGTTTTGACAAAGAGCCTAATAAAGAGGATGAGACGGCTAAGAGAATAACCTCAGCAATAGAGGTAATACTGGGAGAGGGAGTAAACAGGATTTACATAGTAAACCTACCAGATTTAGGAGGAGATAAAACAGACCCAGATAGACTAATAAAAGAGAGCGGAGCGGAGAGCTTTAAACAATGTATTAAAGAGGCTTTACCTTACTATGAGTATAAACTACAGGAGACTTTAAATAAGTACGGTAAAATTGAGGAGGCTCAGGGATATTTAACTAAAAAAGATGAGGATAGGCTACTGGATGAGATAGTAGAAACCTCTACAAATATACCAGACCCTACAGATAGAGATAGATATAAAAAAATGTTTACCTCTCTGGAGGCTATTCAAGGCTTAGGAATAACAGAGGAGAGCTTATCTATTACAGTAGATAGATTAACAGCTACCAGAGATAAAGAGGCTCAGAGTAAAGAATTTAAAAAGCTATTAAATGAGGCTACTCAATTACAGAATAAAGGAGAGACAGAGAAAGCTCTGGAGCTACTGGATGGCAAAGTAAAGGAGGTAAAGCTACAGGATAAGGCTACAGAGTTTAGTAACCTATTAAAACCTACTACAGAGAGCGAAATAAAAGAGAGACAGGCTACCAAACCAGAGAGCCTAAACTCAGGATATAAGATAGGAGGAGAGGAGCTACTACTACCCTCTGGAGCTATAAGTATATTAACAGCTCCCACCTCTCACGGTAAGACCACGTTTTTAATAAACTTAGCTCTGAATGTAGCGGAGGAGTATAAAAACAAAGAGGTTTATTTATTTAGTTATGAGGAGGACGGAGATAGTATTATAACCAATGCTTTAAATACTTACTTAGATGAGAATATAAGCTTAGATAATAGGAGAAGGCTTAAAAGCTATTTTGCTACAGGCTCTACAGAATACATAAAGAGCGAGAGTATAGACTATTTTAAAGCTACTAAGGATAGGTTTTTTAAGGAACTTATAGAGCCTAAGAGGTTAAACATACACTACAGTAATTACAACTCAGATACATTAATAGAGGCTATAAGATACCTCCATAAAAACACAAATATAGGAGCGGTTTTTATTGACTATATCCAACTCTTAAACCTCCCTCAGGGAAAGTATAAAACCTACTCCAGACAGGAGGAGATAAAAGAGATATGTATAGCCTTAAAAGATGTAGCAGTAGAGACAGGACTACCTATAGTATTAGGAGCACAATTTAATAGAACGGTAATAAACCAGCTACAGCTACACCCTACTAAAATAGGAGAGGCTGGAGATATAGAGCGGATAGCTAATTTAATAGTAGGTTTTTGGAATAATAACTTTAAAGCCATAGCCTCAGAGGGAGAACTAAATGAGATAAAAAGTAAAGGACTTAACTCTATGGATACTCTTTATGCTACTATCTTAAAGAATAGAGGAGGTAGAGTAGGTTTAGAGGAGGCTTTAGAGTTTAACGGTAATACAGGTAAGATAAAAAACAGTAGTAATACTGGTAATAGTTATTTTAAATAGGTAAAAAATGTATAAGCAAATTTTAAGTTTTGATTTCGGAATATTAAATAGTATGAAAGCTATAAATAATATTTTAGGTAAACTCTACGAGGAGGCAAATAGTAAATTTAGTATAGAATTTTTAGGCTCTAAGGGCTATCTACACTTTATAGAGTTTAAAGCTGAGGTAGGACAAAAGGAGAATAATAACAGGATAGATTTTATACTACTATCTCATTACAAAAACCCTGAGGATATAAAAATAAATGTTTTTTACTCTGAAAAAAAAGGAGCAAGATTAGAGGTAGAAAATTTAAAGGAGATAGAAAAATACTACTACGAAAAACATATAAAAAATGAGAATAATTAGCATAAGTAACCATAAAGGAGGAGTAGGTAAAACTACCTCCGCTATTAATATAGGAGCTGGTTTAAATAAACTTAAAAAGAAAGTTTTACTAATAGATTTAGACCCTCAGGCGAACCTTAGCCAGAGCTTAGGGCTAATAGAACCAGAGCGGAATATTTACGGAGCTTTAAGAGGAGAGTATAAGCTACAGCCTATAGAGATATTAAAAGGACTGGATGTAATACCCTCTACTTTAGACCTCTCAGGAGCTGAAATAGAAATGAGCGGAGAGGCTGGGAGAGAGTATATCCTCAGAGAACTAATAGAGCCTATAAAAGCCTCCTATGATTTCATACTAATAGATAGCCCTCCCTCTCTTGGTTTACTTACTATAAACAGCTTTACAGCCTCAGATGAGATATTAATACCTCTACAGGCTCAGTATTTAGCCCTACAGGGATTAACCAAACTAATAGAGGTAGTAGATAAGATAAAGAGGAGATTAAATAAAGAGCTTAAAGTAGGAGGAGTTTTTATTACTCAATACGATAGTAGGAAAGTATTAAATAGAGATGTAGCAGAAACTATAAAAGCTCATTTTAAAGATGAGGTATTTAAAACTAAGATAAGGGATAATATAGCTTTAGCAGAAGCTCCAGCCAATGGCTTAGATATTTTTAGATACAACCCTAAAAGCTACGGAGCGGAGGACTACCTCTCTCTGAGTAAAGAAATACAAAAAAAAGATAAGTAAACATTAATTACTAAATAACATTAATAAACAGTAAATTTGTAGATATGAGTAAAAAGAATTTTACAGGAGGATTAAACTCTCTACTGGGAGATAATGAGAAACCAAAGAGAGGGAGACCTAAGACCTCTACCAGAGAAATAACTAAAAGCTCTCAGGAGGGAACTAAGGAAAAGGAAACCAGAGCCACGTTTATAGTAAATGAGGAGCTACTGGAGAAACTTAAAGCTATAGCCTACTGGGATAGGAAACTAATAAAGGAGGTAGTAGATACAGCTCTACAGGATAGAGTAGATAAGTACGAAAAGAAAAACGGAGATATTAAACCAATACCTAAAAAGTAAAAGCAATGGCTACAGAGATAGAGGGAATTAAATTTTACACTATACCAGAGACAGCGGAGGCTTTAAAGGTTACTCCTCAGACTGTAAGAGCTTACATAAAACAGGGAAAGCTAAAAAGTAAAAGAATAGGGAGACCTATACTAATTACTGAGAATAACTTAAAGGAATTTTTACAGGCTACTAATTAGCCTACTTCCATAAACTTTACATTACAGAAGTAGAAATATAAACAGCATGGAGATACTAAAAGTAAAAGAGAGGTTTATAGAGCTAAGAGCTGGAGGCTGGAGTTTTGATAAGATAGCTAAAGAATTAGGTAAAGCTAAACAGACCCTTATAGACTGGAGTAAAGAGCTGGAGGATGAGATAGCTAATTTAAAAGCTCTGGAGCTGGAGGCTCTCTATGAGAAACACTATCTACTAAAAGAGAATAGAATAGAGACTTTTGGAGTATTACTTAAAAAGATAAAAGATGAGGTTTTAAGTAGAGACCTCTCATACGTGCCTACAGATAAACTACTGGACTTATTACTAAAGTATGAGAACCAGCTAAAAGAGGAGGTAGTAGAGCCACGTTTTAAAACCTCTGAGGAGATTAAAGAGGAGGAGAGGGATAGAGAGCTATTAAACGAGCTTACTAATATACAGCCAGAGCGGAAACTAAAAGCAGGCTAAAACCTTACTAAATAAACAAAGTAAACAATGATTACAGCAAAAGATATAAAAAGGCTACTCCTAAGAGTTTATAAGAGATACTCCTCTGGAGCTATTACAGAGGCTCAGGCTTATAAGGAGACCTACTTACTAAACTCTGTATTAAAGGCTATAGAGGTAACAGATTTAGAGGATAGACTACAGAAAATAGAAACAATGCTAAGAGATTAACCAATGAAAAAAACGGATATAGAGAGGATAATAAAACAAGGCTCTACTAAGCAAAAAATAAAACTATATTTTACAGATATAGCCTACTTTAATACTGTAGGTCAATATACAGCGGATATAATAGGCTCAGGAGATACAGCTACTTTAGATAGACCAGATAAAATATTAACCGATAAAGAGAAAGATATTATTTTTAATAGTATAAAAGAGCCTAAAGATACTAAGTACTGGGAGGAGCTAAGAACTTGGAATAGGGCTTTTTTAATGTTTAAACCTACTATTACTACCTATACTCAAAACTTTGATTATTTAACCGCTCAGCTCTCTAAATTTACAGTAGTAAGAATTTTACATAAAAGCTATGAGGATGTAATAAACGATATACTGGAGGTAGTAGAGGAGAAGAAACTCCGCGAAACGCTGGTAAAAACAGCCTTAGAGAGCCTTAAACAGTTTGACGCTATGAAATATCAAGAAAAAGGTTTTTTGCCCTTTATAGAGATACCAGAGGCTAACATAAATGGTAAAGTATGGCTATTAGTAGAGATATTAAATGAGAAAATAAAAGAGGCTAAAGAATACATAAAAGGGATAGAAACTTTTTTAAATAAACAGCTCCCTCTCCAGCCTTATAAACAGTTTTTAAAAGATGAGGAGGATAAAATAAAAGCAAATATACAGGAATGTAGAGAGCTTATAGAGGCTTTTACTTTAGGTAAGACAGTAGAGAATGAAATGGATAAAGCTATAAAAGTAAAAACAAAGGAGGAGCTACAGGATGAGGAGAGATATAAGATACTAAACTGGGATGAGGTAGAGGTAGAGGTAACAGATGAGGATATAGAGGCTATTAAAAACGCTGGAATATGAGTAAATTTAAAATAGATTTAGCCCCGTCTTTAGGAGATGAGCTAAAAGGTAAATTTAAACGCTCTGGACACCTTACAGACCAGATACTAAAATACAACTATCCAAAGGATAAAAGCTCTCAGCTCTCCCTCTGGGATGCTTTAGGAGACGGAACTAAGACAGATATAGAAGTAGCTGGAGTAGAAGTTACTGAGGTAGTAGAGGGAATTAAATTAACTCCCTCTGAGACTAAAGTAATAGACTCTTTATGTA
>Ga0306912_1000685_pt1 | contig 18670 bp, 19 predicted proteins | sample AntRauFillE10628_FD_190443 | JGI IMG/M metagenome (GOLD analysis project Ga0306912, IMG submission 190443) | Saline lake microbial communities from Rauer Islands, Antarctica - Metagenome Filla E10 #628 (v2) (version 2) | ecosystem: Environmental > Aquatic > Non-marine Saline and Alkaline >... | reverse complement strand
ATATCGACTCTTACTTTTATAGGCCTTGGACCGAACGTGTTTTCCGAATACGGCAATGACGGGAATAATTTCCTGCGGGACCCGCAGAGTGGAACTTTTAGTGCAAACGGTTCTAGATTCTTTGTAGTTAATACCAACTCGGCAAAAATTCTGCAATATTCGTTGTCAACCCCTTTTGATATATCAACAATGTCAACTATCGAGACGTTTTACGACGTGACAGACCAAGATTCGTTTCCTTACGGTGTAGAATTTAACGATAACGGTACAAAAATGTATATGTCCGGAGGTGACGTCGGTGAGCTACACGAATATGATCTGTCTATCGCATTCGATCTTACAAACGGCGACGGAGAGCCAGGTGTTGTTTTTAGTGCGCTAAACGTTGTTAACTTTAACGACGGATCGGAATTTGTTCTAAACCCAGACGGGACTAGGTTATACATTTTAACGTTCAGTGGCATAGTGCATCAGTTTGATGTAGCTGTTCCTTACGATATGTCTACTGCAACAGAAACCGGAGCTACCAGCGTCGACATTAGCGCAGTTGGCGGCTCGACCTTCCTGGGAATGGCATTTGGAGCCAATGGAACTAAAATGTTCCTTTTAGAAGCAGACAACGATAACGTCTACGAATATGATTTATCAACAGCATATGACGTAACAACTGCGAGTTATACTAGCGTGTCGCTTGCTGTTGGAGCACAAGAAACTGTACCGTGGGCAATTACTTTTAATGACATAGGTTCAAAGATGTACATCTCAGGTGTTAACACCGGTAATATAAACCAGTACACTCTGAGTACACCGTTTGATCTGTCGACAGCAACTTTTGACAGCGTCATATTCAGTTTTGTTAATCAAACCGGAACCTACGATCTCAATTTCAATAACGACGGAACAAAGATCTATGTTATAAATGGTGGTCGCATTTATCAATATAACCTAAACACAGCGTACGATATATCAACTATGATTGATGCAAACGATTTTATTGATATTTTCACGCTTACCCAAGACATTCCTGTTAATGGCGGACTGAGCGATCCGTACTCATTTGAGTTTAACAACGACGGATCAAAACTTTATGCTTACGAAGCAAATAACTCAAGAGTAGCTGAGTTTCTACTGCCAACTCCGTTTGACGTAACCTCCGCTGTGTTTAGGCCTAACGCCACGGTTGCTTACTCCAACTCTCCTTACAGTGTTAGCGAGACATTTCCGTACAAGGTAAAATTTAAGCCCGACGGGACAAAATTGTATATTCTAGGAAGTAGTGAGTTTATATACCAGTATACACTCAGTACTCCATTTGACACAACTACAATTTCTTACGACAATAAAAGTTTTGATCTTGGAGTGGAAGACAGTGCAAATCCGTACGACATTCATTTTAACCTTAACGGAACTAGGTTGTATGTTATGTCAACGGTGTCACCGTTCTCGATAATGCAGTATTCTCTGTCAACACCATGGGAAGTTTCTACCCTAGTCTACGACAACGTCAGTTTTAACCCTTTACCTGCGACCTCAATGACTTATACAGCTTGGAGTACTGACGGGACAAAATTTTATATCGGAGACTACGGCGACGTCGTTAGACTTTTACAGTTCTCTGTAAACAACACAGTCAACGGCATACCGTTCGTAGAAGGGACAGCTACGCCGCTAACTGCCGATGCAACTATCACTTCAACTGATGAAGAAATTTCAGGATTTGCATACGACGAAGTAAGTTTTGATATTAGTGCGCAGGAAATAGCTCCACTAGGCCTCGTGTTTAATAACGACGGGACTGCTTTATACGTTGTAGGTTCTGACAGTGATTCGATATTCCAGTACACACTAGGCGAACCTTTTGACCTGTCAACAGCAAGTTACGACGAGGTTAATTTTAGTGTAGCCGGCCAAATGACTCAGCCGTATAGTTTAACATTCAACACTAGCGGATTAAAATTATTCTTAGTAGGTGCAGATACTGCAACAGTATTTGAATATGATGTTGCAATACCATATGATGTATCGTCGATAACATACAACGACAGAAACTTTGCAATCGCCGAAGACGCTTTGCTGTATGATGTTACTTTTAATAACGATGGGTCTAAAATGTACATTGCGGGTGGCACGAATAATTCTGTTTACCAATACACGTTGTCAACTGGATTTGATGTTACGACAGCAACTTATGATTCAATAAGTTTTAATTTTCAAACCTCGCAAGGTGACGTACCACTAAGCGTTGAGTTTAGCGCAGATGGCACAAAAATGTATATACTAGGACTCAACAACGAAATAATCTATCAGTATTCACTGTCAACAGCATTTGATATAGCAACTGCAACAGACGACGAAAGTAGTCTAGATACAAGATCTCAAGACGGGTCTCCTCGAGATTTTAAATTAAGCCTCGACAAACAGGTGCTGTTCATGGTGGGTGCAAGTACAGACTCTGTTTATCAATATTCTATCGTAGAAGATGCTTATACTCTACAATTTGCAACACAAACGTTTGAGCCAGGACGTCTGATAATTCCTGATCGCTCAATCGAGCACACTAACGTAAACAGCGAACAATGGGTTGAAGATTACATAGAAACTTCATATGCTTCTATAAGTGCCGGCAGCCGAGCAGTTCAGTATAAGTTTATAGCAGACGAAGGACAAGAAATTACCGAAGCAAGATACGACCTAACCAAACTAGCACCAGGGATCAGAGATACTAGAGGCCTAACACCATAAATACAAATAACAACATGCTTGAGGTAGCGAATGCATAAAACTTTAATAAGAGAGAATAAACAATGAGTAGGCTGATTAATTATGGAATCTACGCATCTTCTCGCCAGCGAGCCGAAGGCGACGGCGATTTAGCAGCATTACTGACTGCTCGGTGGTACATCGCGTCTGCCGAATTAAACTCTAGCAACAGTGCAGCTACTACGCTATCAGAGCCAAGAGGGTCGACACTGAAACCCGACGGAACTGAATTTTATATAGCCGGACTAAACAATTCTACTGCTTCGATTGCACAGATAACGTTCGAGACTGGATATGATTTTACAACACAAACAGGTGAAAAGTTTTTAGATGTCAGTGCTCGAGACACTGAGGTCTCAGATGTAGTACTAAAAAGCGACGGTACCAAGTTGTACTTTGTTGGAGTTTCTGGCACCAACATAATTTACCAATACTCGCTGTCTACACCGTGGGATATTTCAACTGCATCGTACGACTTTTCTTCGACTGCAAACTTTACTGGCAACAAAATATTTTGGAATTCGAGCGGTAACTTCTTATATGGAGTTGATCAGACAACAGTCTATTGGCACTCCTTGTCAACTCCTTGGAATATCGGAACTATATCTCAAGCAGGCACCTTATCACTAGGTCCTTGTACCGGCGCAGACACTATTATCCAAAGTGTAAACCTTAAGCCTGATGGCACAGAACTTTATATTGCGTCTATTGCTGACACCGGGATAGAAGGAGTCGAAGCAGCAAACTATGTCTATCACTTTAGTCTAAGAACTGCTTGGTTCGTCGGAAGTGCAATCTTTACTGGAAGATACCAAGATTCAACAAGCGATAGCATACAAGATATATGGATAAACCCAAATACCGGAACCGAGATGGTTAAAACTGCTAACGGTTCTATAACTACTCTTGATATTACGTTACCGAACGGGTACGACGACCCGGTAATCTTTAGAAGTATCAGTGCTACAGGAACTAACTCCGAAGGAACTGATATATTTGCTTCACCACTAGCAGTACAAGGTTTCGAAGAGTCAAATTGGAACAGTTACTTTCCTAGTTACCGAGGTAAAGGGCAAAACTTTAACTACGACTCGGCTACTGCTACAGAGCTAGCAGGCACTACTCTTCCAGTGCCCGAGTCGGGCACTTTATTGCTTGCAAAAGACGGATGCAGCACTCAGATAAAAAGAGGTTCAATCGGCCCAGTTAACTCAGAGACGGTGTTTATAGAAAACACTCCGACTGACATTAATAACGCAAGTTATGACAGCGTGGACTTTTTTGTAGGCAGTCAGGATAGCATTCCACAAGGACTAGAATTTGACCCTACTGGCACAAAAATGTATATAGTCGGCAGAAACACCGACTCGATTTACCAATACTCGTTAGCAACACCGTTTGATATCTCAACGTTGAGTTACGACGGAGTATCACTTGCCGTAGGCTCTCAAGATTTTGATCCGAGTGGCGTTACATTTGACAACACTGGGACGAAGATGTATATGGTTGGCGACGGGACTTCGGCTGTGTTTCAATACACATTAGGTTCAGCATACGATCTTTCCACTGCAAGTTATGACGGTGTTCGGTATAATACCGAGGTAGCTGGATTTTACGATATGAGAAACCCGCAAGACGTACTCTTTAACAACGACGGCACTAGAATGTACACTCTTGGCAGTTACTACGAGTACGTCGAAGAACACTTACTATCAACACCTTACGACATATCAACGGCAACCTGGTCCGGAGTACGCTTAGATACCCAAGGACCTGAAAGCCAAGGCTACGGTATGGCTTTCAACAACACCGGTGAAAGATTGTTTATAGTTGGAACAGGTGCTCGTGCAGTAACTCAATGGTCATTTACCACTGCGTATGATCTTTCAACCGCTAGTTACGACGGCATACAATTTAGTGTGTCCTCTCAGGACTCTGGCCCACATTCTGTAAAATTTAGTAGCGATGGCACAAAGATGTACATAGTAGGCGTCAATAGTGATCAAGTTCATCAATACTCAGTAAATGGCACTGTTAACGGTGACGAATTTAGAACACAATGGACTGCTAATATCTCGTCACTTGGTCTTGACTCGGCCCCGACTCAATTGTGCTTAGATTCTCTTCCAAGGATGTTTACATCCATAAGTCCAAATGAATCTAGACCGTTGGCTGCCAACTTAGACATAGATTTTGTCTCATCAACAACAACATCGTATATAGGGGAAATAAACGGCCGAGCTGTTGACCTAATTGCCGGTGACACTGTTATTCCTTACGACCAAGGTGAGCCAGGAGACGAAATTGATGTCACTGCAAGTTCTATAGTTCCGGCTGAAAGTATTCAAGCAATCACTTATACTGACGTAGAACTTAACGTCAGTGGGCAAGAGTATCAAGCCTCTGGTATAACATTTAACAACGACGGATCAGTATTCTATATAACAGGTTACGGCAACGACCGGTTGGTAGAATACTCTATGACTACAAATTATGACTTGAGTACAGCAAATAACACTGGCGTTACTTTCTCTTTTATTAGCCAAGACTCGCAACCAATGGACGTTGCGTTTAATAACGACGGTACAAGACTGTTTATGTTAGGGTATAGCGGAAACAAAGTATTCCAGTATGATCTTTCCGCACCGTACGATGTAAGCACTATTGTCTACAACGATGTGTTTTCTGACCTTGTTGTTAGTAATCCGTGGGGTTTTGAATTTAGCTCGGATGGTACGAGGATGCTAGTTGTGCTGTCAAGTAATCAAGTATACCAGTTTACTTTAGCTACGCCGTTTGATATATCGGATATTACACTAGAATTTACATTTAACAGTAGCCAAGATTTTAATATATTCGACATTGCTTACAGTAATTCTGGCGCCAGGTTCTATACTGTAGGACAATCAGGCGACGTTATCTACGAATATATACTTTCTACACCGTTTGACACTAGTACAGCTACCTACGATAACGTGAATTTCAAATTAAGAAACGACGGTATATATGATCCTCGATCTATTGCTTTTAGCGAAGACGAAACAGTGATGTTTGTGTTAGACGACCGCGACTATGTTTACAAATTTATAGTCACTAAACCGACAACATATAACGTTACATTTAGTGCACTACCGTATGCTCCGAGTTTGCTTACTATCCCGGCGAGAGTAGTTGAGCACACAGCTATAAACAAACAAGAATGGGTCGGAGACTATATTAGTACAACATACCGAAAAGTAGTAAGTCCAGATAATAGATCAATTCAAGGAAGTCTAACACTGCCTTCTGGCGCAACGGCAGTTGAGATGAAGTACGACCTGACCAAAGCAGGCGACGGAACAAGAGATACCGAAGGGTTGACGCCGCCGTAAATTTACATCCATCAACGGCTACGATAAATAACTATATACTAGGAAATAACAATGAAGATGCACGAAATTTTAGAATCAGCAAGTGCAGGTGCTACGAGTGCAGGCGCTGTTGCGAGCATTGCTAACCCTCCAGAAAAGAAAAAGAAGAAGTCGTCTGTGTACAATAAAGACGGCACTATGAAAAACGCACTAGACGTTGATAACAATATCATGGGCAGCAAGCCTGTTAAACGATAAATAAGAATATTAGGAGCTTGATGACACATGGCTAAGAACAAGAAAGTAAACGAAGGTCTAGCAGACCAGGCAGCATCTGCAGAAGCAGATCACGAGCTGCAAATGGCTAGATCGCAATTGTATAAAATTGCTCAATACTCGATCAAACTACACGAGATGATGAAGCAAGTAACAGATCCAAACGGCATCGAAGCGTGGCAAGCTGCAAAGATTACCAAAGCAGCAGATTACATGGGTGCTGTTTATCACGACTTAGAATACAAGATCAAGTTTGAACAAGAAGGTGGCGAACTAGGTGCTGCTGGGCCAGGTGAAATTGCAGTAGGTGAAACTAAAAAATACGGCAAGTTTAAAGAAACCAGCGATCCGTATGTACAGAGTCTACGCAGCAAGCTAGATGCTAAAAAAAAGGATAGCATAGTAGAAGCTAGTAGAGATTACGATTCCTACGGTACATTCACAGGCGGCAGAAGTCGACCAGGCGGGAAGCCAAGTGCTAGAGACCGTGGCATTGACGACGACGGTGACCAGGCCTTTGTTGACAGACAAAAGGCAAAAAAAGCAAGTCCTTACTACCTTGCAATAAATGACAAAGTTTGGTGGAAGAACGGCCAGGCGGTTGAGTTTAAAGATGCTCAAGCTGCTTCAAACGCCGGACATAAGATCATAAAAAACAACCCGAAATTAAGTGGCGACAACGTTAAGTTAACACGGAACCCAAATCTAGGACACAAATGATATGAGTGAAGAGATGCGCGGCTACATGTTTTTAGTAGAAACATTGATCACTAATGCTAGAGTGCTGAACGTCGAGATGTCACCGTACGAATTCAGTACACTAATGAAAGAGTATCGTGCAACAGATCCTACCTATAACAAGATAGGTGACAACGCGATGGTTGCATTCTACAGCGAAGAAGAACGCGAAGACTTTAAGAAATTCTTAAAAGCTAATAAAGTTGGCTTCACAGAAATAGACGACGAGTATAAAGATGGACTTCCATAAACTACAACACGCACTAAACGAAATTGAGCCAAGTGATCGCAATAGAGATATTGAGATGCTAAGGCGAGCTGCACAAGGTGATAATGGGCAAACTCCGCGAGAGGAAGTATCAGAAAGTGCTGCTTCTGTAGCACCAACTCCTACACCAGTAGCAGGCGAGCCTATGGACGAAGCAGCACAAATGGCAGCACTTGCTGGAGTCAATGCTCCTAGGCGCGAATCAAATCCAGAGATGCTGGACGAAGCTAGACAAATGGCAGCACTTGCTGGCATACCAATGTCAGAAGGCTACAAGAAAGGTAAAGCCGGTCAGCTCAAAGGCAAGGACAAGGTTGGCAAATCAAAGCCTTCTAAAAGTGGTGAACAGAAAAACGTTACACACGGCAAACTAGTAGGCAGCACCGAGAACGACGACGACAGTATTGAAGAAGGTCCTAAGTGGGACCAGATGAAGAAAGACTGGGAAGCTGGCAAGAAAGACTATAATAATATCGGTGCCTTGAAAGGAGCGTTTGGGAATAACAAAAAAGACAAAAAGAGCAGTGGCGACAACACTGGCAAGGCTAGTAATAAAAGTAACCCAGCATCAGGCAAGCAACTATCTCCAGAACTAGCTAAAACACTTGCAAAGTACGAAAACGCATTAACCAAAATATCAAACGATTCTGAACTGGGCAGAGAATTTCAGCAATTAATGAAGAAAGCAGAAAAGAAAAACATAGGTGAATCAACCTATTCTAGGCCAATTGCAAACGAAAGTGACAAAAGTTCGATCAAGAACGATCTGTATCGTAGATTAAATAACAGTAAGTAAAGGAGGCGCTGAATGAAATTAGTTAATTTAGACAACACGTTTGAAACTAATCCATATTTAACAGCACCTTTGTCCTATAAACATCTTAGAACACTTCCTTTTAGAGACTTCGACAAAGACGGCTACGAAGTCCCCACAGAACTCGAGTACCTACACTACGTTGTAAACGGAGTGACACTGGATCGAGAAATACAATATCACATTGCTCCCGCTGTCCCTTGGTACAAAGATGCTGAAAACTCAGAAAAGGGATTAGTGTTGGATCATTGTATGCTACTATACCGCTGTGCCTTTGCTGGCGAAGCAAGACAGCGTATAGCAGAAGTAGCAGAACAACGCCCCATTCTTAATAAGCTACTCAGTATCAAACCCAAGTGGGGTATTGACTTTTCCTTAGACTATGTAGATCAAACAATCTGCATAGAAGTAATGCACGTTGAGCAGGACTTTGATAATCTTGCCGATGCTCAGCTTGCTAAGAAAAAGTTAGAACACATCATCGAAACCACGGACTGGGAAGCAGGTGTCCAGGAATTGTTAGCTTGTAAAGAAAATTGGATAAATCTATCTAGTGATGACCAAAGTGATTACAAAGCTCGGGTCTTTAAATGGCATCGTGCCTTTGACAATAAAAAGGTATTTTCCGGTTGACAGCCTAGCAGAAAAACCCTATAATAAACAATAACTTAACACAAAGGAGAGTATATGAGCGATCGTACCTATGGTCCCGAAGAAAAAGCAAAACTAGAAAAATTAGTACAAGAAGGCGTAACTGTACTGCAAGAAATCGAGGACCTCAAGGAAGGACTCAAGGACACAGTAAAAGCAACAGCAGAAGAGCTCGATGTTAAACCATCGTTGATCAACAAAGCAATTAAGATTGCCAAGAACCGCGATTGGGAAAGACATTACGACGAGTTTGACGATTTAGAGACTATCGTTACAACTGTCGGTGTAGACAAATAATGCAACCCCCAGAAGAACCAGTAGCAGATCCTACTGGCAAACCTTACCAGAAACTAGCTTGGTTAGCAACTGTTATGCTGATAACCTCGTCTATACTAGCTGCTTTCAACATCTATCCATTCTATGTTGTGGCATTTGTTGTCAGCAGCGGAATGTGGACGCTCGTCGCTTGTTTGTGGAAGGAGAAAAGTCTCATCGTAGTAAACGGTGGGCTTATGATTATCTATATCCTAGGACTTATATTTTAATGCCAGAATCAATTCCAGAACACAAAGACATACTTGGTAGTAAAATAGCAGTCGAGGATACAGCAGTAGTGCCAGACGGCAGGCGACGATTAGAAGTTGCAATCGTTAAAAAACTTAGTCCTAAAATGGTAACTGTTGAAGTTATCGGACGCAATGGCCGTCGTAGTGAGAAATTGCTGTACCCTAAAGATATACTCGTTGTTGACGATCCAAAAGTCACAATGTATATGATTAAGAATCAGCCAAAATAAGTATCTAAGAGTCGTTCACTTTACGAACATGCAGAAGGTACCGTTAACCAAATAATAACGAGAGGAGAGAAAATGAATACACCCACCTACGACTGGTTGGACGAGCCTGACGAAGCCGTTGACCAATGCAGCGATTGTCCTCACCCTAACGGATGCATTCGAGAATGCATCATAGCAACATACGAACACGAAGCAGTAGCAAAGATCAGAAATGAGGAGCAACACTAATGTCATACGTCGACGCGATATTTGATCGCGATGCAGACACTATCAAAGTCGTTGAAAGACATGATGGCGTTCGCAAATTTCAAGAATACCCAGTAAAATACACATTCTATCACACTGACCCAAAGGGCAGATACAAAAGCATTTTCGGAGACCCACTCCAAAGGATAGTTTGTAAAAACACCAAAGAATTCCGCAAAGAAGTAGCAATTAACAGAGACAAGAAACTGTTTGAGTCTGATGTTAATCCTATCTTCCAATGTCTGTCAGAAAACTATCTCAACCAAGACGCACCAAAGCTAAACATTGCGTTCTTCGACATTGAGACGGACTTCGATCCAGAAAGAGGGTTCGCTGATCCGAGTGATCCGTTTATGGGCATAACCAGTATATCTATCTACTTGCAGTGGATGGAGACTATGATATGTCTGGCTGTACCTCCAAAGACACTTACTATGGACCAAGCTACAGAACTCGTTAGTGATATTCCTAATGTTATGCTGTTTCATAAAGAAGCAGATATGCTGGACACGTTCTTAACTGTTATCGAAGACAGCGACATTTTAAGCGGGTGGAACAGTGAGGGCTATGATATACCCTACACTGTAAACCGTGTTGCTAGAGTGCTGAGCAAGAATGATACGCGCAGGTTCTGCTTGTGGGATCAGCTTCCAAAGCGCAGAGAGTTCGAGCGTTATGGCAAGACTTCTGAGACATTTGACCTAGTAGGTCGTGTTCACTTAGATAGTTTACAGCTATACCGCAAGTTTACGTACGAAGAGCGTCATACATATCGTCTGGATGCTATCGGTGAGATTGAAGTAGGTGAAAATAAAACTGTTTACGAAGGCACACTTGATCAGCTATACAACAATGACTTTAGAAAGTTTATTGAATACAACATTCAGGACACGGCACTGTTGGACAAGCTGGACAAGAAGCTAAAGTTTATCGACTTGAGTAACGAACTTGCTCACTCGAATACCGTTTTGCTCCAAACTACTATGGGTGCCGTTGCACTAACTGAACAAGCAATCATCAACGAAGCGCACCACAGAGGCTTGCAGGTGCCGAATCGTACCAAGTACGACGATAGTGCAACTCAAGCAGCAGGTGCATACGTGGCGTTTCCAAAGAAAGGGTTGCACAAGTGGATAGGTTCAATGGACTTAAATTCACTATATCCAAGTGTAATTCGTTCGTTGAATATGGGACCAGAGACTATTATAGGCCAACTGCGTCCTGATATGACTGATGCTATGGTGCACGAAGAAATGACTCTTAAGAAGAAGTCATTTGCTGGTGCGTGGGAGGGACGGTTCGGTACTATAGAATACGAAGCTGTTATGGACAAGCGCAAAGACGTTGCTATCAATGTTGATTGGGAAGATGGTAGAACTGACGTACTGAGTGGCGCAGAAGTGCATCAGCTGATTTTCGACAGCCAGATGCCGTGGATGATTTCAGCTAACGGCACAATCTTTACAACAGAGTTTGAAGGCGTTATCCCAGGTATCTTGAAGCGCTGGTATGCAGAACGTAAAGAACTGCAAGCAATGAAGAAGAAAGCTGAAGAAGCAGGCAACGCAACTGAAAAAGCGTTTTGGGATAAGCGACAGTTGGTTAAGAAGATTAACTTGAACTCACTGTATGGTGCTATCTTGAATCCGGGCTGCCGATTCTTTGACAAGCGAATTGGTCAATCAACTACACTAACAGGTAGACAAATCGTTAAGCACATGTCAGCAGAAGTGAACAAGACAATTACAGGCGAATACGATCACGTTGGCAAAGCTGTTATCTATGGCGACACTGATTCCTGTGAAGGAACTTCGTTAATAGAAACGTCACTAGGTACATTGACTATCGAAGAGCTGTTTGATATGTGCGAAAATAAAACTAATAACAGAGATAAGGAATATGCAATAGACGAAAATATTATGGTGATGTCATACGATATAGCCAAAAACGAGCCGTACATGGGACATATTAATTATGTTTATAGACACAAAGTAGAGAAAGACATGTACGAAATCGAAGACAGTAACGGCAACATTGTTACTGTTACAGAAGATCATTCTGTAATGGTAGAACGAGAAGGAAAGTTGTTAGAAGTCAAGCCAGTTGATATTAATATCGACGACATTATTCTAACACTGAGTATAAAATAGAAGATAGGATAAATAGTTGTACGGCAATAGCACCGTACAACTATTGGAGAATTGTTATGCCTAAGTGTTTAGAATGCGGGTTTGAAGCTAGCAGGTTACAGTGGACACACTTTAAGTACAAGTGTACTGGCAGATTCTCTAACGGAAGAGAATACAAAAAGGTGTATCCTAGCGCACTTCTGGTTGACAAGGAGTTAGCAAAGAATACTGCAATTACTAAAAATAACTTAATAAAAAAATATGGAGTTGAAGACGGCAACTCTCGATGGAACAGCTATGTTGCTAAACAGGCCGCTAGTAATACCTTTGAGTACAAGCTAGAGAAGCATGGCATGACTCGAGAACAGTTTGATGAGTACAATGAAAGCAGATCTTGCACGTTACAGAATATGATAACACGTCATGGAGAAGCGAAAGGTATAATCTATTGGGAAGAATACACCGAGAAACAACGGTATACTAATAGTTTATCCTACTTTATTCAACAATACGGCGAGCTCGGTGAGTTAAAATGGAACCAATATTGTAAAGATCGAGGAAAATCTTCTAACATCGAATTTGTACAAGAAAAGTATAATCTCTCTAAAGAACAAGCTGAACTTAAATTAGCAGACCGATATAAAAATAGATATACCTCAAAATCCGAAAAACAATTTGTAGAAAATTTAGAACGTATACTAGGAAAACTAGTGTACACTAATAAGACTAAACAGTACTGTATTTGGTCTCATGAATTAAGTGCTCCGTTATTTTATGATGTTACGGATTATGAAAAGAAAAAGATTATAGAGTATAATGGAGACTACTGGCATTGTAATCCTAATAAATATTCTTCAGACTTTATTATAAAGCAGTCTGGTGTTAGTGCATTGGAAGTTTGGCAAAGAGATGCTATTAAACTTAACGAAGCTAAAGAAAGAGGATTTAGTGTATTGGTTATATGGGAAAGTGATTACGTTAACGACAGACAGGCAGTAGAAGATCAAATTATAAAATGGTGGAATAAATGAAAAAAGAATTTACTAATATTTTAAACGCAACTTCAATAGAGCAAGTGAAAGAATATACAGATGCCTTCCTAAAATTAGTAGGAAGCAAAAAAGTATCTGTTACTCGAGGAAAAGTTTCCAAGGTAACTAAAATAAAAAAAGCAAATGATTATGTATATGACATAGGAATGAAAAATAGCAAACACCCTTGGTTTTTTGCTAATAATATATTAATACACAATTCAGTCTATTTCTCGGCATATCCTATCCTTGCAGATGATATCGCAAACGGAACTATTGCGTGGGACAAAGACAGCGTAACTAAATTGTATGACCAAATAGCAGACCAGGTTGATACAACGTTTGTATCGTTTGCAGCAAAAGCGTTTCATTGCCCCAAGTCGCGTTCTACTGTAATCGCAGCAGGACGAGAGATTGTTGCCAGCTCAGGGTTGTATATTACTAAGAAGCGATATGCCGCTTTGGTATACGACGACGAAGGCGAGCGTAAGGACACTAACGGATCGCCAGGCAAAGTAAAAGCTATGGGTTTAGACTTGCGTCGAAGCGATACACCTGTCTACATGCAGGACTTCTTGAAAGAGATTCTGTTGATGGTGTTGCAGGATGCTCCCAAGGACGATGTGTTAGAGCGTATTACCAAGTTCCGTAAGGAGTTTGAAGGTATGCCAGGCTGGGATAAAGGAACGCCAAAACGTGCGAACAAAGTAGGTCACTATCGCAGACTAGAAGAAAAGCAAGGCAAAGCAAACATGCCAGGCCACGTAAGAGCAGCTCTTAACTGGAACACGCTCAAGCGTATGAACGGCGACAAGTATTCGCAGGAGATTGTAGACGGTATGAAGTGTATCGTTTGTAAGCTCAAGCAGAATCCACTAGGCTACACCAGCGTAGCTTATCCAACTGACGAACTACGTTTGCCAGAGTGGTTCAAGGAACTGCCCTTTGATGGTCCAGCAATGGCTGACACTATCATTGATAACAAGTTGAAAAACTTGATCGGCGTGCTAGACTTTGATCTAGAGGACACGAAGCAACATACTACGTTCAGTTCTTTGTTTGATTTTGGTGATTGAACCTAAATACATGAAGAAAACAGTTGACAAACAGCAACTTATACAGTATAATAAACTGTAAATCATTTTTCTAAAAGGAGAAAAAATGAAGGATATCTTGCAAGACGTAGTAGCACACACTCACGCACTAGGGTTTCTTACTCTAGTCAAAGTTACTAACGAAGACGACACAACTATTGAGTCAATGGCAGAAGACCGCTCAGTAATTGTTTCTGCGGTTACACACAAGCCAGTAGGCGAATTTGACGGCGTGTTTGGCATGCCTAACTTGGATAAACTAAGTCTGCACTTGAAAAACCCAGAGTACAAAGACAACGCTAAACTAGAAGTAGTCAAAGCAGAGCGTAACGGTGAAACTATTCCTACGCATATTCACTTTGAAAACCAAGCAGGTGACTTCCAGAACGATTATCGCTTTATGAACAAAAACATAATTGAAGAGAAGCTCAAGAGTGTTAAGTTCAAAGGTGCAAGCTGGAATGTTACATTCGAGCCAAGTATGGCTGCTATCAGCAGAATGAAACTACAAAGTGCAGCACACACCGAAGAGCCGATCTTCAACGTGAGCACCAAAGACGGTGATCTTGTATTCAGCTTCGGTGACGCAGGCAGTCACGCAGGCAGCTTTGTTTTCCAACACGGTGTCGAAGGCACGCTCAAGCACACTTGGAGTTGGCCGGTCGCACAGGTTCAAGCTATTTTAAACTTGTCAGGCGACCTTGAAATGAGTATATCAGACCAGGGTGCAATGAAGATTACTGTAGATAGTGGCATGGCCAAGTACGATTATATTTTGCCAGCGCAGTCAAAGTAAGGAGGACTTATGTCTAACTCAAACGACATAGATTTAGATCAGTTTGCTAGGTTGTTTGACGCTGCACTAGCGTCAAACAACCCTACTGTAAAGAAAGCACTTCGTAACTTTATGTTAGTTGCTAGTATTGCTGAGGCAGAAACTACTGAGGCTTTCGGCCCGTTTACTGAAATGCGAAAGATGATAGAATCTTTAAAGAATGAAATTCATTCTTTAGAGTACGAAGTTAAAATAAGTCGTGGCACAAGAAATAACGAATATTACTACGGTAACTGTAGTCAATATATTGACGATTATCCGAAGTATTCTGGTACTACTACAGGAACGAGTGCTAAGTTTAACGCAGACTACAATAGCATTATGAAAATAATGAAAGGCTTAGATGGAAACGATGTCGCATGAATAGAGATTTAACAAGCGAACAAAAAGATTACGCCGTGTTCCTGCCTGCACTGAGTGGCTTCTATGCCACTTATGTAGGCAAGCAGAGGTACGGCGAGTACGTACTGAAATCTCGCATTCCTAAGAATTTTCCTAACGGCATCGAAAGTCTCAACTACCTTAACCCTCAAGAAGGACAGTTCCAATACAAGTGGACACTGTACTCTGCAGGTCACGCTGACTTAGACGTGAACAAGCATGTACCCAAAGAGGATATGATCCGCAACCGTGACAGAGAAAACTCGTGGATGTTAGGTGATTCAGGCGGGTTCCAAATTGGTAAAGGTGTATGGGAAGGCGACTGGAAAGACCCAAACTGCCCTAAAGCGCAGAAGAAGCGCGACGGTGTACTGCGTTGGATGGACGCATACATGGACTACGGTATGATTCTTGATATCCCTGCGTGGGTAGCACGTTCGCCAGCTGGTGCTGCGGCAACAGGTATCAACAACTATACTGATGCTGTAAACGCAACTCGTATCAACAACGACTACTGGCTCAAGCACAGAACAGGCGCTTGTAAGTTCTTAAACGTATTGCAGGGTGAGAATCACGCAGACGCAGAAGATTGGTATGAGCAGATGAAAGACTACTGCGATCCGTCAGTCTATCCAGACAACCATTTTAACGGATGGTCTATGGGTGGCCAGAATATGTGTGACGTGCATCTCGTGCTTAAACGACTTGTAACGCTACGCTTTGACGGGCTACTAGAAGAAGGCATTCACGACGTAATGCACTTCCTGGGTACAAGTAAGTTAGAGTGGGCAACACTGCTAACAGACATTCAACGAGCTGTTCGCAAGTATCATAACCCAAACTTTATGGTAACCTTTGACTGTGCATCACCTTTCCTTGCTACTGCAAATGGACAGATTTACATTCAAACTGAAACACCAGATCGCAAGAAATGGGTTTACAGAATGCAGCCCAGCATTGACGACAAGAAGTATGCAACGGACGGCAGATTGTTCCGCGATGCAGTATTGCAAGACGGTATCTTTAAAAACTTCGACAACAGTCCCATCACAGAAGAACTTGGTGTATCAGATATCTGTATCTACAAGCCAGGTGACCTAAATAAGATAGGCAAAGAAGGCAAAACATCTTGGGATAGCTTCAGCTATGCAATACAGATGGGTCACAACGTGTGGAGTCACATCAACGCTGTGCAAGAAGCTAACAGGCAGTATGACTTGGGCCATGTGCCAAAGATGCTGGTTGAAGAACGCTTTGACCAAAAGTTCTTCCGTGACATCGTTGACGAGATATTCTCAATCAACAATCGCGAAGATGCAATGGCAATGATCGAATCGCACAGCAAGTACTGGATGACTATTCCGGGTACACGCGGAGCAGTCGGCAAGAAAACTGTAAACGCTAGCACATACTTTGATACTCTGTTTGATACAGGAGACGCAGTTGAAGAAGTTGCAGAAAACGAATTCGACGAAGAAGCGGAACACAACTTGGAGGTTCTAGAAGATGAGCAACTACAGCAGTGATTACGAAAAAACTATGAATCGCATAGAAGTTTTAGAAATGCGAGATAAAGAGCTTGACAAAACCATCAACCAGCTGTATAGTAACTATGCGCCGGACGAAGAGATCAATGCTCTGAAATCACAGCGACTACAAGTTGAATACGAACTTTCAAATCTAAAACAGTGGGCAGAAGAGAACTATGAAGCGTGATTACGAAAGCGGTGAAAGCAAAGATGTCAAATACTTTGTAGGCACGGAAGTCGAGAAGACTCCTGCCTACGGTATGCGTACATTGTTTGTTACAGGATTACAAGACTCTGTTGAAACTATAAACTTTGCAGAGGCAGAAGCCTGCAAGCATATCTTCTTCGGAGCAAATCACAGTTTCAATCCCATGACCCCAAGTGAATGGAACGATTGGGAAGACATGATCAAATACTTCCTCAAGAACGGTTACCTGTGCAGTCTTGACATCGACGTTGCTCTTGCTGAGGAATTCCTCGAAGGCGAGCTAATCGAGCACGATAACTTCATCCCCCAAATCCGTGTGCCGCTGCCCTACATCAAGCTGTGGAACTACAACACTATGCTAAAGATCGACGACCGAGGGTTTCAAGAAACCAACCCAGGTGTATGGTGTCACAGTTTACACGACCTAATGAATCGTGATAAATTTACTGACTGGAGTAAATATTCACTTGACAAGATCCTAAAGTGATCATATACTTACACAATAGAGATAAAGGATAGCATTATGCTTAAAGTTTACGTAGTAGGTACAGCAAACTCGGGCAAAACTACAATGAGTGCGCTGATTGCCAAGACGCTTAAAGAAAACGGGTTCGACACCGAAGTTGTACCGTGGTTGCCAGGCGAACTACGCGACGACTACGATCCGTTTGAAAACTTCGAACAGCGTGTTGAAGGTATTAACCGTATGAACGGAACAATTAAGATTGAAGAAATGCAAGCTGCACGAAACGGAGACTTTAATGTCATCAAGTAAAAATACATTCATCAAAGTTCGCACCCAGTTCGAAGGGTTTCATTACTACCCTGGTGCTAGCAACATCGACGAGCGTATCAAGTTTCTTGAAAACACGCACCGGCACATGTTCAAGGTTGAAGTCAAAATAGGAGTAACGCACTTAGACAGAGAACTCGAGTTCTTTCTTGTCAAGTGGGCGCTACAGGATTTTATCACTAGCGGCGAAATGAATCACAAGAGCTGTGAAATGATTGCAACAGACATTCTTGACGATTTTCTTATTCCAACCTACGGTGAACGATACTACGAAATTGTTGTCTCAGAAGACGGCGAAAGTGATGGCATCGTTGAATACATACCAGAGTAACTAATTCACGCTTTGCAGCAGCATTTGGTCGTTTAGTTACTGCAAGGCCCATTACAAACGGCCGACATAATCAAGGTAACACTTATGACAAACAACTTTCCTCCTGTTAATCAAATTTTTGATGACCTGGATAAGTTCCGCGACTTTTGCCGATACGAAGGCAAGCCATACGACGAAGCTGACCTGTACAACGGTAAGGCTACTGTTTGGCAGGCCTATCAGAAGTATCAAGGCTACTTACGTGCTAAGGCACGTCGCAAGTCAAAGCCAAATAACCAACGGAGAAGTTAATGACAGTATACATTGTAGACTTAGAGAGTGTCGAAACAAGATACACCCGGCAGTGGAAAGAACATCTTCCCCTGCAACTGCGGAAGGCTACAGTGGACGACGTTGTTACAATCTCCGGCGGTGAAACGCCTCAGGCTACAACGCCTGGG
>Ga0306912_1000683_pt1 | contig 18720 bp, 20 predicted proteins | sample AntRauFillE10628_FD_190443 | JGI IMG/M metagenome (GOLD analysis project Ga0306912, IMG submission 190443) | Saline lake microbial communities from Rauer Islands, Antarctica - Metagenome Filla E10 #628 (v2) (version 2) | ecosystem: Environmental > Aquatic > Non-marine Saline and Alkaline >... | reverse complement strand
CAATGTGTAGACTATTTTTTATACTCGTGCGCGCTGAGAGACTCGAACTCCCGACATCTTCAGTGTAAATGAAGCGCTCTACCAACTGAGCTAAGCGCGCGATTATGTTGGTTGTAAATATTGCTGATAAGCGAATATTTGTAGGAACTATCGTACCTGGTTTTTGTAAAAAAACAAGAGCAGCCGGTCCCCGTAAGGACCGGCTGTGAGCATCTATTTTTTTCTGACTGGTGGTCGTCGACAAAGGCCTTTATGGTCTGAACCGACCCGAGTTTTGCCAGATTCATTTCCAAAGCGTCGAGGCTCTTTTTGAGATTTTTTGTTTTCAGGTTGTTTTTCAGAATTGAATTCTTCCCCGATTCTATCGGCGAAGTCTGGTGTCCAGGGTCGAAACGAGTCAGACATAGATAATCCTCTTCCTATACACGAACAGTGGTACTAAACTTCTTTATAATTCGAAATGAAAATAAAATCAAGGTATACTGCTGTTTATGATTGAAATGAGGTGTGTGATTTTTGGGAAAGTGCAAGGGGTGCAATACCGTGTGTACGCGCAAGATTCCGCTGTAGAGCTGGACTTAGTGGGGTACGTGAAAAATCTTCCGGACGGTACCGTCGAGGTATTAGCCCAAGGTATGCCCGACACGCTGAAAGAATTTGTAGAGTATTTGTACGAGGGTTCCTTGTCTTCTGTCGTGGAGAGCGTGAGTGTGGACTGGCAGTCGCCCAAGAAAACCTTTACTGAGTTCTCTGTGTTACATTAAGTATCTACACCTACACTTTGTAAATAAGTGTTTTATACATAATTTATGGAACAAAAAAACAACATGCAGTGCCTCGGGTTTATTATGGACGGTAATCGCCGGTGGGCAAAAGATCAGGGCTTGCAAACCTACGAAGGTCATAAAAAGGGAGGGGAGGTATTTGCTGATTCGATACGCTGGGTGCGTGATAATGAAATACAGCATGCTGTCTATTACGCATTTTCAACGGAAAACTGGAAACGGAGCGAAGCCGAGGTGTCATATTTGATGGAATTATTTCGAGAACGGCTCTCCAAAATAGACGACCAGATGGAAGAAAACCGCACCGCTGATAAAAAAATACACATTCGGATTATTGGAAAGCGGGGAGACTTTGCGCAAGATATTCAAGAACAGATGGTTGCACTTGAAGAAAAAAATAAAGAGTTCGCCAATCCTTCTTCCACTATCTGGGTGGCGCTTTCGTATGGTGGCCGAGCCGAGCTCATAGAAGCAATAAACACTGCTATCAAAAATGGTGAAGCAGTGACAGAAGAAAGCTTTGAACAGCTGCTCTGGACTGCCGATATGCCTGATCCTGATATGATTGTGCGTACCAGCGGAGAGCATCGCTTGTCAAATTTTGTGACGTGGCGGTCGGTCTATAGCGAGCTGCATTTTATACAAAAACATTGGCCGGCTTTGACGATTGATGATTTTAACGACATACTGCTGGAATATGAAAACCGAGAACGGCGCCGTGGACAATAAAGAGCCAGATATTTTGTACGAAGATGAAGATGTGCTCGTCATCAACAAGCCCTATGACTGGCTCGTGCATGAAGATGGTCACAATGATGCTCCTACTGTGGTGGAGTGGTTTGTGGCGCGTGTCCCTAAGGCGGCAGAGGTGGGTGAGCCGGGTTACGCAAGAGATGGTAGTGAACTCAATCGAGCGGGGGTGGTACATCGGCTGGACCGAGAAACCTCCGGTGTGCTCATATTGGCAAAAAACCAAGATGCGCACCAGTATCTCAAGCAACAATTTAAAGACAGACTGGTCGGGAAAGAGTATCGGGCATTTGTTTATGGTCGTATGAATGACCGGTGGGGTACTATCAATCGGCCAATTGGTCGGAGTGCCAAAGATCATCGCCGACGCTCAGCTGAGCGGGGCGCCAAAGGAGTGTTGCGTGAAGCCATTACTGACTTTGAGCGGATTGGTATGGGTGAGTATGAAGAAGAGCCGTTTTCTTATATCAAGCTAATGCCAAAGACCGGACGCACGCACCAGCTGCGAGCTCACTTGCGAGCGCTGGACAGGTCAATCGTGAACGATACGCTGTATGGTGAACACAAGACGAGTGTCTCAAACAACCTCGCGACCGACCGACTGATGCTCCACGCTCATCTATTGGAGCTCGCCATCCCAAGTGGTACCACAGAACGATTTATCGCTCCGTTACCCAATATTTTTGAGCTGGCTGCCGAACGGATTGAAGGACTAAAAGAGGAGTAGGAGCATTGCGATTCCCTGAGCTTTGTGGTAGATTGTGGCACGTTTAGACGGCTCACTCGTTTAATAATCAAAAATATATATGAAAGCAGCAGTAGCAGGGGTGAATATTTCCCCAGTAAATATGGATGAACGAAGGACTCTTGGTATAAAAGCCGGAGACTCTATTAAAGTGCACCAAAAAATTCAAGATAAAGGGAAAACTCGAATCCAGATTTTTGAAGGATTAGTTCTAGCTCGAAAGCACGGAAATGAGCCAGGAGCTACATTCACTGTTCGAAAAGTGGCAAGTGGAGTAGGTGTGGAAAAAATCTATCCACTATACTCACCGCTTATCGATAAAATTGAAATTGTAAAACGAGCGAAGGTGCGACGAGCAAAGCTCTACTACATCCGAGAGAAGGTAAACCGAGAAATCAAGCGACAAATGCGACGTATGTCACTCGTTTCTCTGGCTACCGAATCTGAAGCTGAGTTGGCAGTAAAAGCCGCTGAAGAAACCAAGCGAGCTGAAGAGGAAGCAGTCAAAGCCGAGGCAGAAGCTGCTGCAAAACAAGAAGCAGAAGCAGAAGCAGCAGCCGAGGCTCCTGCGGAAGAACCTGCAGCCGAAGAAGTGCCAAGCGTACCCGCTGAAGACGAAGTAGCTGAAGTGCTTGAAGAAAAACTAGAAGACGCAAAAGAAGAGGAGGAAACAGAAGAAAAGAAAACCTAACTCCAACAACCAAAAGCCCAGCGCCTAGCGTTGGGCTTTTTGTTCTGTAACCAAAATAAAAGAAGAGATATCCAAAACAGAAGCAGGCCGCGATGGGGGATGTGTTTACGATAATAATACAATACCAGTGTGGGTAAAATACCTGAGTACTTGAATCAAGTACTCAGGTAGTGCATAATGGCCCGACCACAAAATGGTAACTGTCCACGTGGCGGAATTGGTAGACGCGCTACCTTGAGGGGGTAGTGGGATTATTCCCGTGCTGGTTCAACTCCAGTCGTGGACACAGACAAACATCGGCGGAAACCTAGGTTTCCGCCGATGTTTTGGTATACTCAACAGTATATGGAGCACCCAAATCAGACAGATAAATCTTTCGGGATTATTCCTGTCAAACGAGTGGCCGGGGAATGGCACGTGCTTCTTATTCATCAGTTTAGCAAGATTGGTAACAACTCCTACTGGGTGTTTCCAAAAGGTCACGCTGAAGGGTGTGAGACAGCCTTGCAGTCGGCTGGGCGTGAGCTTTTTGAAGAGACTGGTTTGACTGCAGACAAGATTATTCAAGATCCGGTATTTTCGCTAGCGTACTCGTTTCAGTTTGATGGAGTACAGATAGAAAAGACGGTGGATTTTTATATTGGGGTCATTACGGACGACACGGTTGTGATACAAACAGAAGAGGTAAAAGAAGCCCGGTGGTGCTCGCTGAGCGAGGCAATGGAGCGCCTCGACTACAGCGACACCAAAAAGATGTTCGCCCAAGCCCAGGTGTTTCTGGAACGCTTTGCTGGGTAGCTGATATACTCTTCGTGAGCGCACGATAAGCGCGTTTTGCTAAGACACAAATACTCAACTTTTTGAGTGTGCAAAGATTCAAAGAGTGGGTAAGTGACTCGTATACCTATTGCAAATCATCTTATTTTGTGGTATAAAATAAGTAGTTGGTCTTTGACCATTTTCTCATAGCTGTCTCTTGAAAGGAGATTACAATGTTGACTCTCAAAAGGATGATCATGATAGTAGCGGGTCTCGGGTTGGCTGCCTGTAGTGACGCAGTCCCTACGGAGCCATCTCAAGCGTCGGCTGCAGAGCTTCAGTCCAGAGCCATCGATCAGTGGCAACCTCCTTTGCTCGTGTTCTGCAAAAGGCCCGAGCAAAGGGAGGAGGCCAGAAACACTCTTGCACGAGCTCAGTTTCTTGGGGCCGCTGCAGCGCAAAGAGATAACGCGCTCCCTTCCGGGTGTACAGTTGCTGTGCCTCCCCAGGGTTCGGTACCGGTGTTCATTGCAAGAGTGCCAGCCAGGGATGGTAGACCAGTCTATCTGGTAGATATGTTCTATCCCAGTAACCCCGATCGTGCCTGGTACTACATCGCGCCGAATCGCGATTTCAGCCAGAGCTACTTCGATTATCCTGTGATTGAACCTTTTTACAATCAATCAATGCGTCCGTCTTACCCTCGGTCCCAGTCCTCGCCAAGCCGTTATGGCATTGATCCGGACATGAGTGTCGACGAGGGGCAAGAGTTTCTCCGTCGCGAGCTGCAGCGAATGAAAACGCAGTAAAAGCACAAAGCCGCCGGGCACATACACCCGGCGGCTTTTTCTCTGTCTTAGGAAATAAAAACTAAAGTTCGCAAGTAAGGCCACAACTTTCTGGGGGAGCGACACCACGCTCTGGACAGGTGCCAGAATAGTAGCAAGAATCATCGGGAATGGCTTCTGCGTAGGTTTGAATATTTTCGTTTGTCGGGTCTCCGTAGTAGAGCAGGATTCGATCGTCATCCACTGGTACATACTCACTGATTGGCTCTGAGTAGCGTGCTTCATTTACATACAACAAAACCTCTTGCTCCGCTCCCGAACACCTCGCTTCGTCTTCAAACAGAGTGAGACAGTCGTCGGTCAGCGTGATGTCTATCGAAGATAAGAACTCAGCAAAGGTAATATTTTCGGCATGAATGTGTTTTACTTCACCGTTGCCGTCATGTAGATGGGCGTGCTTGTGGACTGTTTGGTCACTGGTGGTCATATATTGTTCATCGCTGAGCTCGACTTGCTCGTCATCGACAAATATCCTGAAGTCAGCATGTACGTGGTATTCGGTATCGTATGGATCAGCGATTGGGTGGGTGTAAGCTTGGTCGCTATTGGACTGTAAAAACAGGTAGGCCAATCCACCTCCAATACAGACACCTAAAATAAAAGCGATGATTGTTGGGGTCGAGGAGTCATTTTTCATATAGGAGGGCGACTAGGTAATTGCGTATTCTCGCACTTTATTGACGATTTCGGCTAGACTACTGTGTGGTTTGATAAGGTAGTCAGTAATTTTGTGTTCATGAGCACTGCCTACATTGTGTACGTCGTCCATTGAGGTGAGCATTATCACCTGCACATCTTTCCCCCAAGGATCTTGGCGTAGCTTTTTTAGAGTGGCATGTCCATCTAGGACCGGCATAACTATGTCCAGCAGTATAACGTCTGGTTTTTCGGCGAGGGCAGTATCGTATCCGACTGCTCCATTTTCGGCAGTAAACACGGTGAATCCTGCGTCCTTAAGGGATTCAGCGATTGCTTCACGAATATCTGGTTCGTCTTCAATTATCAGTATCTTTTTATCCATAATGTCTCTATCGTATCATGCTTTTTTTATCTGAGTATAGTGCACAGTATTGGAACACAGACCTGGTAATATATAGAGATGGTTACAAAAGCAAAAGTTAATCGCCTCAGACTGCTCCAGTGGTTTACTATCTCTGTACTCATAGTATTAGCTGCTGGATTCGTTTGGTTACAAAATCAGCCTTTTCCGACGTATTACGACGATAGCGTCCTGGCTGCGATAATTATTTTTCTTTTCATTCTTGGTTTGGTTCAGCGCCGGGCGGATAGTTGGCTAACCGCCACCTCTATGCAGTCGAGTTTTGCTGCCAACGAAGAATTTAATACGCTGTACCAAAGTAGTCCAGTGGCATACGTAACTCTTGACTCCAAAGGACAGGTACAAGAATTTAATCCAGCCGCTATCAGATTACTCGATGGGGAAAGTGACACCATGACTGGAGAAAATTTCTTTGATCGGATTCATCCCGATTTTGATTTTTCTGTTATTTTAGGAAAAATTAAATCAGGCTTAACCGTAAACGAAGAGGAGGTGCCACTTTGCACATTTGAAAACCAACATATTTGGACCAAGCTATCAGTGCACTCAAGACCATTTGAAGAAAAACGCATGTTGTCCTTGATAGACATCACTGAACAAAAAGCGGTAGATACTGCCAAGTCAGAGTTTGTGGCGCTAGCGACACACCAGCTACGTACGCCAATTGCAGCCATTCGCTGGAATGTAGAGTTGCTCGAAAAAAAGCTGGCTGATTCAGTGACCGACGATCAAAGTCGATATCTCGTAAAAATCAACCGCAATGTACAGCGGATGGTTAGCCTGATTAATGACTTCCTGAGCGTATCTAAGCTAGAGACGGGAACATTTGCCAGTAGTCAAGAAGCAGTCAACCTGAGTGAGTTTTTTGATTCAATCGTTGACGAGTTTTCCGAAAAAATCTCCGAAAAAAATATTACGCTCAATCGAGTAGATAACCCACCGCAACTAAAAGTGATGATTGACGGAAGATTGTTGCATATTATCGTCAGTAATCTCATGTCAAATGCGTCAAAATACTCCAACCCAAACGGTACACTTGACTTCTCTTACGCTTTGGAAGAAAACACACTTCATATCGTAGTAAAAGATGACGGAATTGGTATTCCAGAAAATGAGCTCGAACGCCTCTTTAGTAAATTCTTCCGAGCTTCCAATGCTCAAGCCCATCAAACACAGGGGACTGGGCTTGGGCTGTATGTAGTAAAGCAGTCGGTTGAAAAACTGGGTGGTGTTATCGAAGTCACCTCAAAAGAAGATGAAGGTACTCAGTTCAGTGTTTCGCTACCGGTTTCTGTGCTATCAAATGTTTCAAATCAGTAAAAATCAAACCTACCTATATATAATAGGATTTTTGATGTGCGGATATGGGCTATTACTCCCTGTGTCTGTGCACGCACAAAATCTACAAAGCGACGAGCAGTATCGAGCTGTTTTGCTTGAGTTGGTGCGCACCCTGCAGTCCCAGATTCAGCTGTTGCAACAGCAGTTGGCTGATCAAAGGATGATAGATACATCACCAGATTTGATTGCAGTTGACCGCCCTGCACCAGTCTTTACTGGCGCTCCGGTTATACAGAGCTACGACATAAGTACTGAGTCTGGTCGACGAGCCATTGTTAATGTTGACCATCGTCGGTATTTGAATCGCATTTATGAAATTTTCCCTGATGCATACGAAGCAAAGCTCAGTGAGTTTAGTCTCTTCCAAGACCCAGAGGGTGTGTTTGGTGCCTATATAGAAACTATTCCACCCGATCATACCCAGTGGTCTTTTGCAGTCAACCTAGATATGCTCGAAAAAGAAAATACTCCATTGGGCACTGAGTTGATTGTGCATGAGCTGGCTCATGTCATTTCCTATGAATCAATTGCAGGTGTGCCACTTCCTGGTAGTGCAGCTTGTCATACTTATTTTAAAGCCAGAGGTTGCCCGAAAGATAATTCGTATCTCGCGGCTTTTGTAGATGAATTTTGGACTCCGTCTGGCCTGCTGCGCGCATTTAATTTTAGGAACAGTGACAACGCCGTTACTCTGGCAGAAGATTACTATGATCGTAATGAGGATGAGTACGTGAGTGGGTACGCTGCCCTCAGCCCAGAAGAAGATTTTGCTGAAAGTTTTGCTCAGTACGTGGTGGCTCGTCAGTCTAGTACAGACACTACCGCGTCAGAAAAAGTCAGGTGGTTTGAGCAGTTTGCTGAATTACGTGACATCCGGCAATCCGTAGTATTAGAGAATTAAATTAACTTGTAAGGCCCTTACTCCAACAAATCATTTCTTTACTACAGCTTCGATAGCGTTGGTGCTACCTACTGGGTTTTGATATATACCCAATGTCTCGTGCCTTCTATAGTTATTTCTGCTCTAGTGTAGTTACGAGGCACGTCTTCATAGTTGTCGATGCGTTCTAATTGCGCGTGAGAAACTGCAATAATTGACCCGGATACTGTTTCACCGGGAGCGGGTATGATATTGAGGCCGTCTTTTTTATAGTCAGAAAGTATGACGGGTAATTCTGGCACGAGACACAAACACGCATAATACCGAATAAAATTATTCTCGAGGGTGCCGTATACAAATATCGAGTGCTTTTGTTCGTTTGTAGTTAGTACGTAGGGGAGCGTCCCTATTCCAATCAGTGCACCACAGAGCACTCCTACCAAAAAGACATACATCAGTTTCAACATTTCAATCTAGTATACAACGTGATTTTTTAACTGGTAAGCCTATTACCAAACATCATTCCACTTAAGAGTTGTTGCAGATAGCAGATGTTTTCTCCTGATCTGTCTAGGTAACTTTTTAAGTAGCAAGTGCAAACGATACATGTTTTTTAAAACATGGTTATCAATGATAGGCTGTGGAGGAGTAGTTATACACGTAAAGTATCTGAAATTATGTCACAACCAATAACGCTATACTCGCTCGCAACCCCAAATGGACAGAAAGTCTCGATTGCACTGGAAGAGATGGGGCTGGCGTACGAAGCTCACACCGTAGATATACGAAAAGGGGAGCAGCATGATCCTGAGTATCTGAAACTAAATCCAAACGGCAAGATACCAACTATTACTGATCCCGATGGGCCTGGTGGAGAGGCCATCACCATTATGGAGACCGGAGCAATTCTAATATACTTGGCCGACAAGTCAGGGAAGTTTCTGTCTAAGGATTCACGAGAGCGGATGGAGACATTGCAGTGGCTCTTCTTCCAGATAGCGCATATCGGGCCGATGTTTGGGCAGTTTGGGCATTTTTATGCTCACGAAGGAAAAGACGAGTGCGATCACCCGTATCCGCTGCGACGGTATCAAAATGAAACCAAGCGCTTACTCGCTGTACTGGAAGAGCGCCTCAAAAGCAACGCTTATCTTGCTGGCGAAGAATATTCAATTGCTGATATTGCCACCTTCCCGTGGGTAGGTTGCCTCGATTGGGGATACCATGCTAGGGAAGCAGTATCGCTCGAGTCATTTCCACATGTCATGGCCTGGCACAAAAAATGCAGCGAACGCGAAGCGGCAAAGCGGGGTGCAGAGGTATGTCCGTTTGAGTAGGTAATTTTGGATGTTACTTGTGCACGACGGCTACAATAATATAATATGTGACGTACTGACGTTGGCCTGAGCTGCATAAGTGCAACAGCCCAAAACAAAATCCCCGGTCGGGGATTTTGTTTTGGGAAATATTTGGGAAATCTTAATGTATCTAAACTATACATTTTAGTCTTTGGAAAAATATCTCATTGGGGATAGGACTCCACTTGACAGCGCACCTCTGTATAATATAAGTATGTCAATTGTTCAATATACAACACGCACCTTTGTTTCCATCGTGCTTAGTCTCGCGCTTGTCGCCTCGTTATTACCCTTATCACTCGCGGCTCAAACCGGTACGGTGACACCGCCGCCAGCTGAGCCGCTCACCACGCAAGAAGCAACCGAACTATTCGATTTTCTAAATGAACTGCGTGCTGACGCGCCAGCTGACGCTCCATTTGCAGACATCACTAGCCCGGCTGACATCCTCGCCCTCACCCCCGAAGAGCAAAGCGAACTAGAATTTTCCTTGTTTTTCGGCCCGGGCCCAGCCGGGGGGAGTGTCGCCGCCCTCGACCCCGCCCTTGATATCTGCTTTGACCACTACACCTTCGACTCAGTCGACGTGTCGGTGCAGAGTCAAACCACCAATGTGCTCACCTCCGGCACCGAAGCCGCCTTCATTGTCACGCTGACCAACACCAACCCGTATCCGATTGTCGACACTGGCCTGTACCTCAAGCTATACCGTGAGCTAGCTCCCGGGGAAGCCACCACCCAGATGCACCACCTGGTTGATGAGTGGCAAGCTCTCTCTGACCTCAGTATCCCGGCTGGGGAAACCATCACCCGCGACATCACCTATGATATTCCAGCTGGCGTTCCAACCGCGTCATACCGCTTGGTGGGCTACGTTGCCGTAGCCGAAGCCTATAACCTCGCCGGCCTCCCATTCACCGACGATGTCTTTGGTGGGGTATACAGCTTCCAAATCAATGGGGAAGGGACCGGTTCCGTGGCTTTTGACCGGTCTCGGACCTTTGTCAACCAAAGCCAATACTACTTCGCGGCCTTCGCCCCACAACTAAGTGCGACTGACCCGATCCAACTGGCTACCTTCCTTGAGAACACCACCGAACAAGACGCCCAAGCCGAGATCACCTGGGAAGTGTACCGCTGGGACCAGCAACGCGAAGAACACCGCCTCAGTACCGAAACCCAGACAGTGGCTGTGGCCGCCGGGGACACCATCCCACTGAACTACAGCGTGACCGACACCGATTACCCAGTCTATCTCGTAGCCGGTACCGCACAGGTGGGGGACATGACCAGCCGGATCAACGTCCGCGTGGTACGCGAAGGGCTAACCCAGACCCGCCTCAACTTCCCGGGTGTTATGAGCTACCCTCTCACCGCCGGTGAAGCCACCACACTATTTAGCTGCGCGCACAACACCAGCAACGTCGACCAAGTACCTGGTGGTCGAATTGAACTCGAGCTCACTGACCGCAACGGCCAAACCATTCACTCCCATACCTACGAAGGCCCAATCACCGGCGCCATGATGGGTACCGCTGACACCTTCACCCCCGAGCGTACCTACAACACCTTTACCCTGACCGCGACGCTCTTCCAAGATAATGTGGAGGTCGAATCAGTCACTCTAGACTACAACTGTACCGAGTTGGGTGTATCGTGTGCCGAAGAATCAAGCACTGCTTCCGCGTTTCCCACTCTAACTACCCAGCAATGGCAGATAATAGGTGCTCTGGTCGTGGCTCTGATCCTTGGTGGGTACTTCCTCTATAGCCGCCGCCGCACCCAGGCGCCAACCGATAACAGTGAGGACACTAATGACACCGATAACATTAATAACTACTAAGCCTATGATTACATTCCACCCCCACTCACTAAAGACTGCCCTGTCGTACAGCCTGGCTGCGGCACTATTAACCACCGCTGTATTTGCAGTGCTACTTGTGCAACCCACGACCACGGAAGCGAAGACGGTGAGTGCGAGTGATATGCATTCGGGGGATTTGTATTATCGAGCAACAGCTAGTAAATGGTGGAATGGTTACCCACTTGGTTTGCAAAACCCTCACTCCACTGTTCACTACCACGCCGACGTAAGAAACGTTGATACCGGCACATTGCTAGTCGATGGGGCGAATGTCAAGGTAGGAACCATCATTGCATTTGAACCGCGTCTGGGTGATATTTCATGGGTGGGGACGGGTCGTTCTATGGATACTCCAACCGGGAGTTGGGTACCAAGCGCTGCACTAGGAGAACCAGACTCTACTTTCAAATGGAGTGGTAGCACGTACCAAAGGGGTCAATGTCAGTCGAAAAATTACCTAGGTATTATCAAACATAAAGGCAATAATTATGGCGTATTCATTCCTTTCTCAGTTAACCCACCGGCGCAATCTGTAAACGTCACTGGTAGTGCTAATCTAACCGCTCTGGGCGGTAATCAGTATCAAGTTGATAGTCCAGGTACGATAACGGCCGAGATAAACTTTGACGATACGTACGGGCGGTATTACTATCAATACCATTATAAGTATCGGGGATGTACAATGTCTTGGGATGCAGTACCGATGATAGATTATACTTTGGTTTCAGCTTTTCCTAGCTACAAAGGCGTAAGCAATACCGTTAGGGTTGACACCGACCCCTCCCCATACACATACAACGCCCAGTTCGCCGCCCAGACCATCAACTACTCACTCACCGCAGTCGGCACCCCACCACCGAGCAATAACCCACCATCCTATCCAATTGTCACAGGAGAATCCTCAGTAGTGGCAGGTAATCCCTATACCGTCAACTTCGTCAGTACCGACCCCGATGGTGATAATCTATACTACGAAATCGACTGGAACGACGATAGTATCGCTGATCAGCGCGTACCAAGTAGTGGGTACGTTGCTGAAGGAGTGAGTCAGTCTGTTATACGTACTTGGTCGACGCCGGGCAGTTATACCGTTAATGTTCGCGCGGTTGATCAACCGGGAGCCATTTCCAACTGGGGTCGGAATACTTTTGAAGTGACGACACCGAGTGCAACCCTCGACTTCCAAGTGTCGGTCAACGGGGGAGCGTATGTCGCCAGCGACCAAACCATCTCGAGCACAGACACGCTCGCATTCCAGTGGTCTACCACCAATGTGACCAGCTGCACCGGCACCAACCTCAATACCGGTGGCGCCGCTAATAACCCAAATCTACCCGTTGCTACCCCAAGCTCTGGCACGATTGTAACGTACACCATCGACTGTACCGCTACCGACGGCACCACCGTAACTCGTACTCTCAACGTCACCGTCGCGAGCGTCCCACTTCCAACTGTCACTGTGGAATCACGCGTTGACGGCATCGGCTCATGGGTAGCAGCCGACCGCACCATCGACGCCGGGCAGTTTGTCGAGATGCAGTGGAGTAGTACTAATGCAGTATCTTGTACTGGCATCAGTGCTCCCAGCGTCAATACGCTAGCGGGTACCACAACCGTTAGCAACCCAGTTGCCGGCACGTTCCAAGACTATGGTGTCACCTGCTTTAACAGCGATGGTGTTCCTGGCGGAGGTGATTTTAGACTCACTGTCAACCCACCACCACCAGTACCAGGTTGTACCGACAGCACTGCCAACAACTACAACGCAAGTGCAACCACCGACGACGGTAGTTGTATCTACGCCCCAGTACCAGCCATCACCGGTTCTGGCTGCTCCGATATCGCAATCGGCGACAGTACCTGTGATGGTCTGGTGACCTGGAAAGATGGTGATAATGTATACAACGCTACTCAAAACACCGTAGTATCCAATAACTCGGACGGAACCAACGAGCCAATTGCCCTCGAACGCGGCAACAACCTCATCCAACTGCGTGACAGTTCCAACGTGGTACAGCAATCCACCTCTTTGACGGCTGAGTGTGATACTGCCGTATCAGTGTGGAACACCACCCAAGGTGCCTGTGTTCCTCTGTCACCGTCTGTTGATGTTGATTTGTTGGTCGACGGAGTACTGCAAGCTACTGTCCCAACGGTTACCCCAAGTCAAACGGTCGAAGTGGAGTGGGATAGTACCCCCAAAGCCAATGAGTGTCGCTGGGTGGATGACTATAGTGGAGCTTTGTCACCAATCAGCGGACCAAGTGGTACTGCACTCATTGACACCACCACACTAACCATGGGTAGCACTATCACTTTCGCCATCGAATGTCGCCGAGAAGTGTCAGGGGTCACCAGTGACTGGGCCCAAGACAGTGTCTCTGGTGCCATGGCCATGCCAACCCTCGAGCTCAGCCTCGCCCAGAGCCTGGTTCGGTTTGAAGATGTCATTGACGTCACCTGGGGTGCCTCCGACATTACCGGTACTGGCTTCGTACTCGACTGTGACCTTACTATTCCAGGCAGTGCTCCAATCTCAGACACATTTACCTCTGACACCACCCGTACTGATTCAACTGGAGCAATCACTAATACGTTCGAGGTTACACTTTCGTGTACCGAGCAAAATTCTGCACAACAACTAGAAGTATCTGAGCAGGTTGAGATGGTGCCAAATGTGGAAGAGATTTAAATTCAGTTCATAAGTCACTATAGTGAAAGAGTAGGACACATCTCATGCAAAATTATTTTCGCATAGTTTGTGCTTGTGAATAGCGATTACTCAGCTGAGTTATCGACAGAATGGAGGTGTAAAGATGAACTACTATATAACCTAGCTATTCTTTGCTTAGTAGTCACAAATGATAGGTTTACATCTCTATTGCACCCTATGTCGTTGCAGGTTCTTTCTTCCATAACTGATGTATATTATAATGATTTCACAGCAAATTAAATTTAGAATCTAACTCGAAACAATATGGAACAAGGATTTAAGGCTCCTGAAAGTGGGCCACGACCGATTCACGAACAAGAGTGGAAACCACGCGCTCAAAATTTGACGGAAGTACCACGTAACAGCGACCTCCATTTAGATCTCGAAGAAAGCGGTGTTTTGGAAGCACTTCTTGCTGCAGGAATCAATTTTGAGGGTATACTTCATCTACCAGGTCAGTCTGGTTATGTCTTTGTAGGTGAATATTATTCGCCTGATGATTTGCCAGGCAGACATCTCAAAGGTAAATCAATCGAACTCCATGGTGTACCAATAGACGGTGATACGTTCGTTGGGTACGGTACTGGTTCACACAATGTTGGTTTTTGTAAGTTCAAAGATATTTCAGAGAGAATTAAAGGGAACGCTATGGAAGATGATGAAAATTTCTCACTCTTTATCCCCATAGAAATTCAACCATAGAACTTGCTAAAGACGACTCACAACAGGCTGAGTCTCAGTCACGCTCAGATTCAAAAGTGAATTTAGTTACCTTTTACCCAAGAAGTAACTCAAAGAACATTGCACGCCTGACTACTTACCGGTAACTACGGATATTAATTTTGTGTGATTTCTTGTTTTACATTGCACGTAGTAGCTTTAGATATCCGCATCAAACAACACATCAATTATGACGCGGCATTTTTAAATGTACTTTTGTTTTTTGAGTCTGGGATGGAGGTAACAGTGTTCCCACTGGGTTGGTAAGTAGAGTTGATTTGTGTATCTGGTGATGCGTTCGTCTAGCTCACAAAGCTACCCGGTGGACCAGTGAGTGTCGGAAGCATTACAGATAAAAATGTTACCAATTATCTCACGAAGAAAATTATCACGGTGTAAGGATGATTCGTTACGCAGGAGTATGGTATCGCTCAACGAATCGACGTAGTACTTCTTGCGCGTGTGGAGTACGTTCTGTGTTGATGCGGCCAATTAGTTCTTCAGCTGTCTCAGGTGGGAAGTAGCCGTGGTGCTTATAAGTGTTGATGCGTACTGTAAAGCCAACCGCATCGCCTTCAGGGTGAAACTGCGTTGCGTAGACATTGTTACCTACTTTAAACATCTGCACCGGACAGGTGTCGCTAAAGGCTAACAAAGTTGCTCCGGGAGGTGTTGCATCACATGCTTCTTTGTGGCCAACCAGCGCCCGGAAAGGAGAGGGAAGCCCTGCGAGCAATGGGTCTTCTTTGCCCTCGTCCGTCACAAACACATCGACCCCACCCACCGGCTCACCGTAGGTTTTACTGATAGTAGCTTTGCAGTAGTTGCCCAAAAGTCCGTTGCCTGAGCAAGCGCCCAGGAAAGGGAAGTCCTTTACGACTACTTGATCAAAGAGGCTGGCGAAGTCAGCCTCAATCTTTTTCTGGATGTCACTTTTTTCAGCCTCGGGAGTGGATATATCAAACGGACTTCCGCCGACGATAATACCCGAGTATTTCTCTAAAAGTAGTGGCGGGATACCAGTTGTCTCAATACGAAGCCGCTCCGCTGTCTCTGGTGTGAGGCCACCAAATTGAAGAATCGCCTGGTATTCATTATCAGACGTTTCGTCCTCCGGCCGCAGCTGAATAATCAAAAATGGTTTCATCCTGACATCATACGCCAGCAGGTAGCGTTTGAGAATAGTGGTGTTGAGGGTTTGTAGAGTTATAGTCACTCAAGGAATGAGTTAAGTTTACGTATCGTACACAACACAAAAAATGCAAAAGAGTCGGGTACACAATGACAGTAAATAGAAGTTCGTGCTGTGATTGGGTAGAAAAATATGTAACGTTAAGTCTTCAGCAGTCCACCACCCCTCGTTCAATATGCCATAAAAAATACCGCCCTCCCGAAGGGAAGGCGGTGCAGTTCTCAGCTTTTACCAAGCTGCTTATTGAGTCGTCTGATCATGGCGCTAATTTTTTGCTCGGCAAGTTCTGCATCCTTGAGGTAACTTCTGATTTGTTCATCACGAGCTCCGTCAAATGCGTGCAAAAAATCGGTCTCTTCCCAAGCAAAGATTGAAGCGTCCGATACGCCGCGAAGCGTATTAGCGATCCGTTCTCGCATTTTTCTCGGCTCTTTTGCTCGTCTGATCATTTTTTCAGCTTTTGTTCCTCCTAGAGCACCTGTACGATTACCGATTACACGATCGACATAGTCACATGCAGCGACGGCACCCCAGCTTTCTTGCTCAATTTTGTTGAGTAACAGACGCTGCAGGTGAAATCGGGTCCTATCTTCGTCACACAACCAATCAGGACTCAGCGGCTGATTGAATTTTGCTGCAATGACCCGAGCGGTGTTCAAGTCAGGAGGCTTCAATCCACCTAACTTTGCAGCTACTTTGAGCGTCAATCGAGGAACGCTTTGGTCTAAATGTGTAGGATGTAGACGGTATTTCTGTATCCAGGGATCAAGTTTTGTGAGCGCGAGGCGTTCACTCACCCAAGGAATCGACCGACCCATGATCTTCGAAAGTCGATCAAGTGTCACTGATTCACGAAGTCGGAGTAACTCGTATCCTTGTTCGAGTGGAGTCAATTCAGCTCTCAGGCCGTTGAGGAGACTCCCGTCGAGCCAGTGATCGGTTTGTGATGCGTACAGCACGACATCTGCGGGAGCATCAGGCACATCTGCCATCAACCCTGCTTCTGTGCGTCTGTGTCCACTCACGATGAGGAACTGAGCGTCAGGGTATTTTCCACTGTCATACTGAGCCCACGGCGCCGAGCAGATTGGGGTTATTGTCAACGCTTGTCGAATACCACGCTGTCGGACACTTTCAGTGAGTGCCGACAACTCATCTGTGTCCAAGTGCTGACGAGGCTGATCTGGGTCCGGAGCAAGTGCCCATAGCGGAACTCGGCCACTTCCGCCTTTTTTCCACCAGTCAGGTAATGGGTCTCCGGGCTGGATAACTCCAGCTGCGGACTTTGCTCCGATTGCTGTAAGGGTATCGGTCTCAAGCACGTAATGTTCACCGTGAACTGCTTTTCTGATCACGTCGACCCGATCAGTTTCTGAGAAGTCGTGAATCAGTACCTCCTGCGCTAAGCTCAAAGTCTTCGCAATTGTGGCGATACGTTCCGGTGAAATCCTACCTTCACCCTCAGAATAGTCATGCAGTACAGTCGCTGGAATCAGCGTCTGTTCTGAGAGCCATTGGTAAGTTTTACCTTTCAAATCAAGGCAAGTTTTGATGTTGAGCCCGATAATTTCGACCTGGACAGCTTGTGCGAGTACTGAATTTCCGTCGGCCATGATTGGCCTCCTTTTTGTAAGGTGCGTTTTCTCTGTCTAGCAGAGCCGCAAACACATTACCAGAAAAAACTTTATAAGCAATTGTGATTCGAGTCTTTGTGTAGGGTGCAAAGAAAATATTGATTAAATCTATTTTAAAATGCTGGTCACCTACTTTATTTGGGTGGAACTTATTGGAAGAGTGGAACGACTGTGAGAATGAAAGTGTTCTTAAAGCGAAACCAAATGCAAGAGCTGTAGCTCGATTCATTACGCGAAGAAAAGTTTTGTTTCAGTGATGCATTTATACAATTTATAAAGAACGGTTATGTTGGTTGAGATTTCACCTGCTTTATTTAATAGTTATGGATTGAACAACAATATCTTGAGTTGGTAGGTCATTTATATTTGTTTCTACCATACCTATATCATCAACTATTTTCATGCCGTCAAGAACGTGCCCGAATACTGGATGTTTTGAAGAGAGAGGTGCTTTATTGAAATCAAGGTTCTGATTGTCAACCAGATTGATGAAAAACTGGCTGCCACTTGAGTTTGGGCCAGCGTTAGCCATTGAGATAGTGCCTCGAGTGTTTGTAAGAAACTCACCTGCAACATGTTCGTCAGCAATAGTGTATCCTGGTCCACCTGTACCGTATCGAGCAACGTCATTTGTTTTTGTCGATGGGTCGCCACCTTGAATCATGAAGCCGTCAATAACGCGGTGAAATAATGTTTCGTCATAAAATCCTTCTTTTGCGAGGTCAGCAAAGTTGCTCGTAGTAATTGGCATTGTGTCTGCAAATAATTCAATTTCGATGTCTCCTAAATTAGTGTTAAATATAGCAATAGGATTATTTTCGTTTGTCAGCATTGCACCATCATTACTGTTCGCTTCGATTGCTTCTTTTTCTTGCAAAGCAAGGAGTTGTTGCTGCAAAACGGCCACTTGCTGTAAAAGCACGAGAATCATTTTTTTCGTTTCCAAGTCTTGTGCATATGTTTGTGCATGGGTCAGAGTAGGGGAGAGTAGAGCAAACATGAATAGTGTACACGTCAAACAAGTAAAGATAGTTTTTTTCATATCAAAAAATTAAATTGATACTAATAATACCATTTCTACGCAAGATTTAATTTAATATTGAAGTCCGAAATATCGGAAAAAGAGAACGTCGCTCTGGTCTTGTGTCTGGCCAGATGTTGAGATAGGCAGTTGTTTTATGTGTGCCGGCCACGGTAAGGGTAATGTTCCAGTAAATTGTTTATTCCCAAAAAGTACGTCAGCCACACCAGCTCCTTCGTTCCCGGGCAACCAAGCTACTACCAGGGCGTCCCAGTCGTCAATTTCATCAGTGATGATGAGTGGTCGACCAGTAACTAAAATTACAATTATCGAATCGCTCGTCTCCTTTAGGTTGCTGA
>Ga0306912_1000680_pt1 | contig 18775 bp, 12 predicted proteins | sample AntRauFillE10628_FD_190443 | JGI IMG/M metagenome (GOLD analysis project Ga0306912, IMG submission 190443) | Saline lake microbial communities from Rauer Islands, Antarctica - Metagenome Filla E10 #628 (v2) (version 2) | ecosystem: Environmental > Aquatic > Non-marine Saline and Alkaline >... | reverse complement strand
TTCGAAAAACCTCAATGGTTAGCGATCCCCTTTGTAGTGGATTTACCCTGTTGAATCTTATTAAAAATGTAACATGGTGCTGAACAAAACAACCTGGTAGAGTACGTAGCGGAGCGAAGTTCCTGCCAGGTTGTGAATTGGGGAGGATATTTGTTGCTACAAAAAAATAAGAGCAGACACTCGCGACTCTTGCAGGAGCCCACGCGAACTGCAAAGAAAAATTGTAACGATAAAACTGGCACGCGTGGCCACTCTGCCAGGTCGCTGAACAAACAACCTCATCTACTTACCCACAAAATTTCCTGTAGAACCCGCTTTTCAAAGCGAAATAAGAGTTCAGAGACCACTTCACTGATTTTATTCTGGAATGGGGATTAGTTATGAAACCAGATCGCCAAAAGGAATTCAGTACCACCGATTACTGTTGATTTATGTATGAAAAATTTCAACAGCGATCGAGTCTTCAAACGAAATCAGAACGAACCAAACTCGGATGGGGAGTATGTCCTCTACTGGATGCAGATCAACCGGCGGTTCCATTATAATTTTGCACTGGAATACGCTGTCGGGTGGGCGAATAAACTGGACAAGCCGCTTCTGATCCTTGAAGCATTTTCATGTGACTATACATGGGCTACCGACCGCTCACACACGTTTATGATGCAGGGGATGAAGGAGCATCTCGACTATGCAGAAGATCAAAGTTTGAACTATGTATCTTTCGTTGAACAAGAGCCGGGGCAGTATGAAAATCTGCTGAAAAAGCTCGCTTCAAATGCGACTGTTCTGGTGACGGATGAATACCCGGTATTTATCATGCGTGAGCGGAATGAGCAGTATCCAAAACAGATGGATCTTCCCTATATCACGGTAGACAGCAACGGCTTGATTCCACTTGGTCTGACCGATAAAGATCCTTACAGTGCGTATTTCTTCCGCAAAATTATGCAGAAGAACTTCATCGAGGCGTATACAAATCCACCTCAGCAACATCCGATGGATAACCTTGAGAACACTATGGCTGTTGAAATTGACGATTCTGTGTTTCATGGACTTCCAAAAGCTAAAGACGCTTTAAATAATATTTCAGGTTTTATATCAGGGCTTGATATTAATCACGATGTACCCCCGGTCGATTTGCACGGCGGACGATCTGCTGCAACAGGGATGCTGGGACAGTTCATCAAAAATGCACTTCTGGAGTATGATGATAAGCGAAATGATCCGGATGAGAAGAAAACAAGTCAATTGAGTCCGTGGCTTCATTTTGGAAAAATTTCTGAATACGAGATTGTTCGGGCTGTTCTGGAACATCAGCCGAAAGGGTGGGATCTTGATAAGATCACATTTAATAAAGGCTCTACGGGTGGGTTTTTCAATGGGGACCCCAATGTCGACGGGTTTCTCGATGAGGTGATTACATGGCGGGAAGTTGGCTATCATTTTGCCCATCACCGGCCTGACTATGACCAGATTGACAGTCTGCCTGACTGGGTTCAGAAAACGATGGATGAGCATCGCGATGACCCAAGAGAATGGATTTACAGCTATGATGAATTGAAAAATTCACAAACGCACGATGACATATGGAATGCGGCTCAAACTCAGCTCCGTGAAGAGGGGATCATCCACAATTATTTGCGGATGCTATGGGGCAAAAAAGTTATTGAATGGACGCCGGACTACAAAACAGCGCTTAAGTATCTGATTGACCTGAACAATACCTACGCCATTGATGGCCGCGACCCAAACAGCTATTCCGGAATTTTTTGGTGTTTTGGGAGGTTTGACCGAGCATGGCAGGAGCGTCCAATATTCGGCAAGCTCAGGTATATGACAAGCAACAGCACACGAAAAAAAGTGAAGCTGAAACAGTATCTGGATAAATATGGGAATCAGAAGTCGCTCCTGTAGGTGTTTGATTCATTAATGAAAGCAACTACAAATTTTATTATCGTCTAAAAAAGCGATAATTGGTTATTATCGTTAAATAAAGCGATAAATAGTTACCAATCTGATATATAAATATCGTTAAATTAGACGATAAGTTGATAATATCGTTAAAAAAGACGATATTGAGACATGGTTACAACCATTACAGGAGATATCGTCCATTCTCAGACAGTAAAAGATCCGTCAATCTGGATAAAACCATTAAAACAATGGTTTCAAACCTTAGGAGAAACCCCGAGAGATTGGCAGCTATATCGAGGGGACAGTTTTCAACTTGAAATAGAAACTGAAGATTCGTTGCGAATAGCTATCGTCATTAAATCAATCATCAAGAAATTAAATCAAAAAAAACTTGATGTTAGACTTGCGATAGGAATAGGAAAACAGGGGTACAGGGAAGGTTATATCAGCGAATCGGGTGGGGATGCTTTTGTGTACTCCGGTACGCTTTTGGACGAATTGAAAGATGAGAACGTTCATCTTGGAATACGGACACCCTGGGACAATATAAACGACGAGTTAAATATGATGTTTAAGCTCGCCCTGGTAATTATGAACTCATGGACGGGTAAGACAGCTGAAGTGTCTGAACTGTTATTCAGCATACCCGGCATCACTCAAACAGATATTGCAGATAAACTGGGAATTGCCCAGTCTACTGTAAACGAACGAATAAAACGCGGAGCCGTTCATGAAATTATTGAGTTAGAGCAGTATTACAGGCATAAGTTCAAAACAAAATACATCTGAAAACTATATCAGCGTGATCTTAATAAAAATTATATTAGCGCATCTTTTGGGAGATTTTTTCCTGCAGCCAAACAGCTGGATCAAAAATAAACAGGAGAAAAAATGGAAATCACCCTGGTTATGGGTACACTCACTGGTTCACTTTTTATTGGTAATGATTCTGCTCTGGGACTTGTCAGTTTGGCCCGTAGCATTGATAATAGCCGGCACTCACCTGATCATTGATGGAATAAAACTCACATTTCAAGGCGAGGAGACCCAGACGCGGTGGTTTACAATTGATCAGCTCGCGCATCTGTCTGTTTTGTTACTGGTATGGGTCTTCTACTGGGAGAACACAAAGATTCAGGTGCAGGCAGATGTAATTTGGATTATACTAACCGGCGTTCTGTTTCTCACCTATCCATCGGCTTTCATCATGCAAAGAATTATGCAGCAGTGGAGCGATCAGTTTGAATCAAATGATGATGGTACACTGAGGGGGGCGGGAACTTATATCGGTATTCTTGAACGGCTATTTATCATTATTGCAATTCTAACATCAAACTTGTCGGTTATTGGATTTCTTCTTGCCGCCAAAAGTGTATTCAGGTTCGGAGATCTGAGTCGTTCAGAAGACCGTAAGTTAACGGAGTATATCTTAATTGGTACACTTCTGAGTTTTTTGATAGCTATTCTAACAGGTATGGTTCTGCTGTGGTGTTTACGAACGTTTTAGAAGCAGAGTAACGGGACAATATCTATAAAACGTTAATCAGCTCGGTTACAAATCGGGCAAAATCATCTTTTCGGCTTTCAGCTGCCGCTTTTACGTGTTTGTGATCAAGTTTTCCGGCATTTACTCCCGCAGCCATATTAGTCACCATTGAAATAGCTGCTGCCGGCAGATTCAACCTGGCAGCTTCAATAAGTTCTGGAAGTGTACTCATACCTACAACATCTCCCCCCAGTATTCTGAAGGCTATTATTTCAGATTTTGTCTCATAAGAGGGACCTTGTGCAAACAAATATGTTCCGCGCTGAACTTCCAGGCTAATTGAGGCAGCTATTTCCCGAACGCGCGCAGCTGTCTCGGCATGATTGTATCGAAAAGGCTCTGACGGAGCGGCCGACACCTTTTCAAACAGCCGAAAGACGTCATCAATCACCATCAAATCCCCCACCTTGAACCCGGTGTTAATAGCACCGGCTGCATTGGATATGATAAGTTTCTTTGCATCAAATGATTTAGCAAGATGAACCGGCAAGACCGTTTTGGAGTAGGGGTAACCCTCATAGCGATGAAACCGACCGGAGAATGCAATCACCTGTTGACCAGCAACTGTACCTGATATAAGCTCTCCTGAATGGCCCTGTACGGAGGTTTGAGGGAAATCGGGAATATCACTATATGAAATTGAAATAGGATTTGCGATGACTTTAGTGAAATCGCCGAGTCCTGAGCCCAGGATTATAGCTGCTTCAATAGTCTCGGGAAACGTCTGGTCGAGGAGAAAATGTTTTATATCAGAGACACTGTCGGGTAGGGTCATGAGGTAATTTTCTCTATTTTATACCCTTTATCTTTATCATAGTCCGTTAGCCTGAAGAGCGGGTGATCCGTTTCGTGATAGGCCATAATTATATGTCCTTCTTTATACGAAAGTTCCTGAATGGTATTGCGAACCTTCATACTCTGTTTTGGTTCAAAATCATATTTGGCTTCATAGGACCTGTTTATAGCACCACGGGTTCCAATTACATCTCCTGCCATCACATATTTATGATCACCATTTTCGTAGTACAGAGCATTGTGATGTTCGGTGTGACCACCAATCTTCTCAACACGGACGTGCGGGATTGGTGTTGAGGTTTCACCAGTCATCATCTTTAGAATTGCATGACTGTCTAAAAAGTAGAAAAAGTCCTGTTTTCGCTCATCCTGTGAGTCAATTGATTCGCTAAGCTTTTTCCAGCCAGCGTCAGAAACCCAGACATTAGCATCAGGAAACGTGAGTTCCCAGTACCCGTTTTTCTGATGCGCAAGGCCGCCCATATGGTCAAAGTGAAGATGGCTCAAAAAGATGTCGGACACCTCAAAGTCAGATACCGACTGATCTTCAAGATTGTTGAGCAGTGTGTCGATACTCGTGTCTTCGCCGAGAAGGTCGCCAATACCTGCATCGAAAAGTATATTTCTCTCTTCGTCCTGAATCAGAAACGGGTTTATGGAAAGCTTCAGCGCATTTTTGTGTGGTGGATCGTCCTTGCTAATTCGTCTGAAAATTTTATCAATAGCTACTGAGAATGTTCCTTCGTAAATGGGTATTGCTTTTACCATGGTAAGTGGTTCGATAGGTAATGTACTGACGTTTATCGCTTATTATTTTCAAACTTATCGTAGGCTTCAATGATATCGCGCACGAGCTTATGGCGGACAACGTCCCCCTGATCAAGGTAAACAAACGAGATGCCATCGATATCTTTTAAAATATCTTGAATAACGATAAGTCCAGACTCCTGCTTTCTTGGTAGATCGGTCTGTGTGACATCACCGGTGATAATGGCCCGGCTGTTGTATCCGATCCGTGTTAAAAACATCTTCATTTGAGTATTGGTAGCATTTTGAGCTTCATCCAGAATCACAAATGCATTGTTTAGCGTCCGCCCTCTCATGTATGCGAGTGGCGCGATTTCGATCACATTTTTTGAAAGCTGAAACTCAAGCTTGTCGAACTCAATCATCTCTTCAAGAGCATCATAAAGTGGCCGAAGATAGGGATCAATTTTCTCCTTCAGATCGCCGGGCAGGAAACCAAGATTTTCGCCTGCTTCAACAGCAGGCCTGGCAAGTATAATGCGCTTGACTTGACGCTGCTTCAGCGCCCGAACGGCCAGAGCTACAGAGGTGTAAGTTTTACCCGTTCCGGCCGGTCCAATGGCAAAAAGGATGTCGTTGTTCTCGGATGCTTTTACTATGTTCCGCTGCCCGGGGGTTTTTGCTGAAACGGCCTCGCCGGTGTGCGTATGAAGTATGATATCGCCCGTGTCCTGTTCAAACGGTTGGGTAGAAAATGACCCAGAGGCTTCAACCTTTTCAGCAAGGGCAAGGAGTGTTGAAATATCCTGTGAGGAAAGCTGACTGCCGCGTTTCACCATGGAAATCATCTCACTGATAATATCAGCCAGATCTTCAACGTCCTTTTCCGGACCTTTCAACTTAATTTTATTACCGCGTGCTGTTATTGTAGTATCAGGAAATGCCTTTTCAAGCTGCGATAAATTCTTGTCATCAAACCCAAGAACAACGATTGGGTCAGCATTTTCAATTTGTATGTTTTTAATGAGATCTTTTTCTTCTGTTTTGATAAGCCTGTGTTCTAAAGTGGAAATGAACGATTTAAAATAAGCAGATTATAGGTCAGATTAAACCATATCAGCTCTGCCTGCATTCATTTTAGCTCTGAGGTCCTGAATTGCATTCGGGATACTCTCTTTTTTAAACACACTGCTTCCGGCAACCAGAACATCTGCCCCTTTCCGGATAAGTTCTGTGGCATTTTTTTTCTGAACGCCGCCGTCAACCTCAATCAGATAATTCAGATTCAATTGCTTACGAACAGCGTTTAGCTTATACACTTTTTGGAATGCTGATTCTATAAAGGATTGTCCTCCAAATCCCGGGTTTACGCTCATCACCAATACCATATCAACATCAGGTAATATCGGATATAGCAGATCGATAGATGTTGCGGGATTTATTGCAACCCCTGTCTGGCATCCCAAACTTTTGATATGCTGTATGGTTCTGTGAAGATGCGGGCAGGTTTCATAGTGAACCGTAATCAGATTCGCGCCTGCTTCAGCAAAAGCGTCAACATACTGATCTGGATTTTCAATCATCAGATGAACATCCAGAAACGTTTCCGGCGCTGCTCGACAGACGGCATTAACAATAAACGGGCCATAGCTGATATTGGGCACAAAATGCCCGTCCATGATGTCACAGTGAAGCCATCGAATGTTTGATGAAAGGCACTGATTGATTTCTTCGCCCAAACGGGTAAAGTCTGCTGCGAGAAGTGACGGAGCTAAAATGGGTGTTTCGAAAGCCATCGTATAAACGTGTATCAGTTATTGTTAGATGTTGAGTCCTGCCGCATAATCCGCAGTGTATCAGACGCGGATATTGTAGTGTCCGCACCTACAGCTGCCGATTCAATTTCTTCACGGGCATCAAAGCGTTCTGCAACCAAAAGCGTGAGTTCTTCTCCTTCAGTAAGTTCCTCAGCATTGGGACTGAAAGATAACACAGTATTTGGCTCTTCTCTACTGGGTTGATATCGAATTTCTCCAACACGAAGTCCTGCCTGGCGAACACGCTGCTGAGCCTGAGAGAGTCTTAAACCAAGAATGTCGGGGACGGTAACAATCCGATCACCAAGACCGTCACTAATAACAAGATTAACAGCTTCGCCCCGGTCAACGGTATCGCCCGGGGTTAGTGACTGCCGAAGCACCGTATTTCTAAAACGTGATGACTCATAGCTCGTGGTTCCAAGAGTAAAGCCATAATTCTCAAGTTGAATTCTCGCGTTTCTGAAAGACAAGTCTACTACTTTGGGGACAACTGCTTTTGGCCGAACTTCAGTATTAACCGTCAGGTACACTTTTCGATTTGGTTTGACCAGCTGGAGTGGCTGGGGTGACTGATCGATAATATAGTTGGCGGGATAGGCGGAGTTGGCTCGTCTGTCGAGAACTTCATAGCGCAGCCCGTAATCGGTAAGGAGCATCCGGGCATCTTCCAGCGTTATTTTTGTCACATCTGGTACGGTTACGCCTTCATTGTAGTTAGTGTATTCCGGCATGATAATAAAATTAGCTAATGCTCCAACCAGAATAGCAAAAAGTGTACCTCCGCCAAGAATATAATAGAACCACTTATTTTTAAGAAGTTGTTTAATCCAGTCCATGAATGACATTGCGTTACGAAATAAATTAAAAATTGACGCTGACTTGAAGGTAGCGGGTGGAGGCCATACTTGTAGTAGCCTGAATACGGTTTTGTTTCAGTTTGAATGTAAAAAAGCTGTCGAAGGCAGACAGCAGGTGGTTTGCTATCAGTAACAGTCTGAAATTTTTTGATGTCCGAAAATTATTATTAAACTCGTCGGCCAGCGACGCCCCCCGGAAGAACATGCCACTTGCGTAACTTCCATCTCTGGCAATGAGAAAGGGGCTTGTACTATTGGTCTCATGATAGCTGTAGTAATCCTGCCAACCCGCCTGGAACTGGTAATATTTTGAAATGAGTTCGTAATATTGCTGGGATCCGTACCCCGGCAGAATATGTGAAAAAGTGCTGTTTGAAAGGTTATCCGGTGTAACAAACCGAGACTGTCTTTCAACAGCCCTTAATATGTCAATATCGATGTTATTCCAGTCGATATCTGTATCAAAAGCGGGCTCAAGTCCTTCCACCATTGTACGGAGATCTTCCAGAGCAGAGTTATCAAGTTGGTTCACATCGTGGTAATCCACCAGCCATTTTGCGTATTGAGTGACACTCCAGTTTTGATCTGCATAGTTTTCGTAGCGTCGTTTACCACTGTCACCGCGATTGTCGAACTCAACAACCATATAAATGGCTGCGACCTCCAGAGCGGCATAAAGCCCGCCGCGAATCCAGTTCTTATTCACCAACTGTCCGCTACCGGGGAGAAGTCCTGATGAAAGAAGAGCAAGACCCGGTTTTTCCGTAAAGAGCTTTTGAATGCTGTTATCGTACGTTGGACTGGTCTGATCACGCAAAAGCACTGGCTGAATAATATCTGATTTGGTAAATGAAACGGCCTGTTCCCGTTCTGTTTGCTGATGAGTATCAAGATTAGATATCAGTGGCTGAGAATAGATCAGAAGAGGCAGGCAAAAGGTAATAAAAATACAGACGGATGTTTTTTTCATAACAGATCAAAATCGAACGTTAAGCCAAAATATAACAGAAATTCACGGCCGTATGCTACCGAACTATCACCTGAATTCGTAATGAATTCATCCGGGAAATTAATATCAAAACGGTTGAGACCGTAGGTACCGTTTATAAAAAACTTCATGGGAAACAGGTAGTGGCTGTTAAAAGCAAAGCGAAGCTCAGTACCAATTCCTGATTTCAGCTGGTTTCCAATGTTAAGCGGCCCGCCCCATCCATTTCCTGTTTCCGCATAAAAATGGGCGAATACTTTATCCATTGTATACGGCCCTATTTGCTTGTTAATGGATTGGTAAATTGGGGTAAGGTAGGAGGCCCGAATAAAAGCCGTTCTTTGCCCGCCAACGGCGAAAAACGGGTAGGACCGCAAACCGGTCAGCCCTCCGATGTAGTCAAGGTAGAAATAATCGTCCGGCTGATTGAGATATGAAAATGCCCGGGTTGTGATCATGAATGCATCGTCTCCACCCAGTCGAAATCCCTGTCGGAATTTTAACTCCAGAGAGTGATTTGACACCTTATCGTAGACAGGTGAAAGTATTCCATCGTTTACTTCAAATTCATGAAGCAGCCTGCTGGGCTGAAACCGATACGTTAACTGACCTTTGATACCAATCGGCGTAATATCCATGTTCCGTGACGGCTCAATCAGCTCAGCAATGTAAGAGGCCGAAAATGTATTTCCTTTAAAATATTGGGATGTACTTCCCGGAATAAACTGCTCCAGCTCGTCAGATATAAATCCGTCTGTTGACACACTGTAGGGAGCATAGTTGGCTCCCAGTTCCAAAAGGCTCCATCGGTTTAATTTACTGCGTAAAAAGAGGTTTGCTTCCCAGATTGAGTAGCGAATATCTACATTTTTGGTAACGGGAAGGCATGATGTGCAGGGGAATTCTTCAATGGACAGACCATCCCGCACATTGCGTTTCTGGTGATAGAGCTCAATACTTACGGTCGGCGACCAGCTTGTCTCGATCAATGGAATTCCCCGATGCTCAAAAATGAGGAAAATATCTCTGTCAAGGTCGTTAAGCCGCCCGGGTGAGATGAAGTCGCCAATGCCGTCGGCCGGGGTTGAGCCAAATCCGAAGAGTGCTCCGCCAAAAATACTGATTTTTTCAGTTACATCGCGTGAAGAGAAGTAGGCGCCCAGTTTCATGTCGCGCCATAGATTCTCGCCAAGTAAGCCAAAATTTCTTGATGTAAGAAGATCAGCATTGCTGCCGTTCAGTTTAGAATAATTATCAAACCGTACAACCGGGAAGATATTAAGGCTTGTGATCGTTTCTGAATAGGGGCTCCAGGTTCTGCTGTCCGGTTCAAACTCAGTATCAATTTCAAATTCAACAGGTTCTGTATTATTTGATGAAGCTTCGAAAGGGAGTGAACCAATATCGATGTCACTGCGGCGGTTTAACACCTGCAGGCGCTCCATCATATTTTCGGCATCGCCGACAAACAGAGGTTGTGAGTCAGAGGATTCAAGATGCACAATGGACGGCGCATCCGGCAAGGGTAATTTTGAAATCTTATACCCATCATTGATAAAATTAGAGAAGTAGAGCTCATTTTTTTTTACAAACGGCATAAACGCCCCTCCAATAACGGACGTAATCTTCTCGGTCACACCGGAGTCAAGGGCTTGTCGATAGATATTGAATATCCCTTCATCGTCAGAGGAGAAATAGAGATACTTTCCTGCTGGTTCGACCCAGGGATCTCTATAATCAACATACTTGCTCGTAAATAGAGCCGTAAGTTGATTTGTCTGGATGTTGTACGAGTACAGATTTCGATTTCCATCGAGAGCAGAGGCGAGATAAATCGTGGTGCCGTCGGGATGCCAGACAGGTGTGAAGACTGTTTCACCGGAATCAAAACCTGTGAGCTGTTGCGTTGTTCTGTCATCAAGGTTTACGAGAACGAGATTTTGTGTGCCGTCGTATTGACGAACGGCTGCTGCCTGCTGGGCTGATGGGTGCCATGCCGGAGCCTGGATTCGGGCGCTTTCGGTAATTTGACGGCTTTTTTCCTCATCAAAATCGTATATATAAAGATCCTGGTAGGTTTCACCAACCCTGTTCTTTTTAGAGCGGCTATAGACCAGTTGTTTGCTGTCGGGTGAAAATGAAAACCTGTTGCTGATGAAATCGAGTGCAAGATTGGCGCCAAATCCGTGAGACATTCGGTAGGATTGATCGGAATCGAGGCCCTGAATACCACCTACATCTTCTATTGAAACGTTACCAGAGTCGGTTTTTACAACCAGTGCCGTCGTACCGTAATCACGGTTATAATTGGTGAGATACGCAAAAGAGGTTGAGTCGGGTGCAAACATCGGATAAAAGTTGAAGAATCCTTTCGACACCACCTGCTCAATACCGTCATTGTTGAGACCTGCCGTCTGCTGCTGGTAAAACAACTTCCGTTCCTCAATCCAGTCATCAAAAAGGGCAGTGCCTGATGTTCCTGTAGCTACTTCAATAACTTTTGAAAAATCAGTTTTACCGCTCTCTGCCGCTGCATCAGTGATATCAGCGATCACGTCTTCACCAAACCGATCGGCCAGGTAAATAACAAATCCGTACCCCTGATTGTAGTTGGTTTCCCGCTCGATACTCGTTTTGGACGAAAAAATGCCCATATCCGTAAATGAAAGATAGGTGTCATTCATAACACGAGACCGTAAAAGCATGTCTCTGTGGGAGTCCCAGTAATCGTAGGAAAGTCCTGCTCTCTGATATTGTGCAGTACCCTCTGCATACCATGCCGGGATTGCAACAGTTGCAAATGGCAGGGTAACGATACCGTTTGGAAATCCATACAGTACATCCGGCCGCCGAACGCCCTCATACGAGAGCCATTGCAAATAGATTGCAGGAACGGTCTTTGTCCGCGTCATGGAGGCCTGAAGCTGAACGATATGAGTAAACTCGTGCGTAATTACGTTCCGCAGCCAGTTATGAGTGCCGCGAAGAGGGGTGTCGAGTGAAGGCAGCCATATTTCAATTTTGTCATCAAAGAAAAAAGCGGCTCCGTTGGAATAATCCTCACGGTCTCTGAGGACAATACTGATCTTGCCATCTGGTTCATAGTCATACAGAGATGTGATCGGCTCGTAAATTTCTTCGGAAATCCTGGAGACGACCTGGCCACTGCGCTCACTGCCTTCCTGATAGTGAATTTCAAAATTCTCACTTTCAATAGTGAACCATGGGAGATGATTGTATGGATAGTCGTAAAACTGAGGACTTGTTTGTGCGAAGGCACTGCTTGCGCAGACAAGACACACAATCGGAAGAACGATATAGTATGTAAGACGTCTGTAATTCACTTATCGAGCCACCGCTATTTTTACAAGTTTGCGTTCAGTATCTCCGTTGACCGTTGTTTCTACCATGGCGAGATAACCGCCGCTTCCCCAGCCGGATGTATCGATCCGAATTTCTTCAGGTGCACCGCCGCGAGACGGATGGGTTTGGTTGTAAATCAGCCTGCCGCTCGTTGTTGTGATTCGGATATGAACATCACCTGGCTCGGATGTCTGGAAACGTATAAACGTCTCTTCTGTTGCAGGATTGGGCCAGTTATAGGTTTCCTGCTTGTTTAATACAGTAAAGGCCGGTTCCTGAATATCAGAACTGAGAAGACGTCCGGTGAGTTTATTGGTTCCGCCATTTCCATAGCGCGATTCCCACTGGGTGTTTTGTGCATTTGGAAACCTCCAAATCCTGAAATCGCCGTCTGGACTCACGGCCGTTAAATACTGACCATTCATCGATGGATGCACAAATTCGTCTGATGAATTTAAATATCCGCCTGCGAGCAGGGGAAACCCGTCGATGGGATCGCCATCAGAGTTGAAAGCATATAAATTTAATGATTCTGATGATTGTGCTGCTATTATCAAATCAGGTTTGCCATTGCCGTCAAGATCAGATACGAGAGGTGTTCCTCTTAAAATAGTTCCCTGGGGTGCCTGAATTGGGAACCCGGACAGCACAGCTCCATTGGTATTCTTGGCGATGATTTCGTTTGTACCGCGATCAACAAATAAAAAGTCAGTTTGGCCTGATGAATTTATATCAACAAGTGCGGGCCATTCAATGTTTTCTGAACTGTGAAGCGTTTGTTGCTGAATTTCACTGCCCGCTTCGGTATCAATCAGTATAATGTTATTCCCTAACAGGATATACGTTTTAAAATCTCCGCCTTTGTTTTCAATCAACCCAATATGTTGCCTGCTGAATGCTGTACCGGGTAGCAAGACGTTCCCTGTATGAACCTGTGAAGGAGTGCTTATAGTTAAAGATCCGTCATTAGATAAAAAAGACTCGTAACCCTGAACTCGAGCAGATCGGAACCCGGGTGCTGAATAAAAGTCCGGCTCAAGGGATTGTGAATTGATTAATGCCCTGTCTGCCGTTCCGTCGAACTGAAGAAACCCAGGGGCAGGGGAGCCAATCAGACCACTGTTTAAGGCCGGAGTTAATTGACCAATTTGCGTGAGCCCGACGTCAGATGACTCAAGAAGTGAAACAGAAAAGTTGTTAGTTTCAAGGCTGGGATTGGGTGCTTCGGTGAGCACGCCTGACTGTGGATCTAAAAATGGCTGCTGTAACGTTTGTACAGATGTGAAATGGGGCAACAATTCATTCTGATCGAGATTGTAGATGGACAGTCCGTCGCTACCCGGTATATAGACAAACGAGCCGGCACCTGATTGCTGAATAAATGAGCTTAACGGATATTTTGACCAGTAGGGGTCATCTCCGGGAGTTGAGTATGTAAGTGGCAGCCCCTGCATGAACTCTACAAGATCATACAGGTCGCTTGCGGTTGTTTCCTGTATTTGAAATGTTGCTATCGGCAGGTTTGCAGAAAAATCGAAGAGTTCAAACTGTGATTCAGCACCTGAGTTACTATCGTTGTTCGGGGTTGTATCCGGTCCGAAACGATTTTCATAAAGCGTGATGGTCTGAGTGGATGTAATCACGGAGGCGTCATTGCCATTCCACCAAAAATCGAATGCTGAGCCGTTCACTTCGTTTTGAAAAAACCCGATGGCTGTTGGCCGTCCAATATCTTGTGCACCATCTGCTTCCACTAAATTGACGCCTCTTGCTTCGGGGTTGTCATTTATACCCCTGTTAGCGGCAAGCCGGCGCTGTATTATTCCTTCATCTATATGCCAGATGAGTATTCCACCATTCAATATTCTTTCGTTATCCTCACCAGTAGTTTCAAGGACCTCAGAAGGGCCTCCGGGCAGTGCGAAGTCGTAATTGGAGACATCTACAACAACTCCGGGAAGAAGCTCATCAGAAAAACCGGACAGCTGAAAAACAAACGTGGTGTCGGTATTTGAGAATGTTTGTGTTGCAAGTGATCCGTCTGGTTGGCGGATCGTTAGTATTGTCCCCGTTTCAGAAGCTTCACGATGCCTGTTTTCAACCAAAAAATATTCCTGGCTCGATATAAGGACTTTGGCAATGCTGTTTGGCTGACCCAGAGATGTAGCAGGCAGCGTAATAGCCTCGTCACGGTTGTAGTTGATCTCGAACGGATCCGCCCAACCCATATGAATTTTTTCCCAGGCCGAAAGTTCAGGCGGAAAAAGACCATTGTAGGCAAATATTCCAGCTCCGTCCATCAGGCCAAACCGCCCGATGCCGGATTCCCCGGTTTCAGTATTGAACAGGTCGGGCAAGCCGATGTGGCTTCCAATCTGAGCGGTCACCATTCCGTTGATGGAGAGCTGTAAAAGCACTTCAGCACCGGTAATATCTTCTCCCGCGCGAGTGAGTGTACGGGGGAGAATAAGAGTGTTATCGACCAGTAAATTTCCGCTATCAATAGGAAATCCGCTGAATGACGGATCATTAAACAGACGGCCGAATGCATCCTTGCTGATATAGACAGACGGAATATCCTGCGGGGTTTTGTCGAGTGTCGTTCCGGTCAATTCTATGTCTCGTCCAACACCTGCATGGAAGAGTACAAAAGCAATTTGATCACCCGGGTTTAAATTCAGACTCAGGTTGCCGGTTTCAGCCACCTGTTCCCATGCGTCACGGGCCAGATTTGCCAAAGGATCAGAATCAGGATTTACACCAATCGGTGAGTACGTTTCCATGCGTTGTGGAAGTCTGTAAACATTGTTCAGGAGTTGATAGCTGATGTCAAGAGAACCTCCCGACATTTTTGTAAAGTAGTTTTTTGCAAACTCAAGATGTGATTCAAAATAGCCTTTATCATGGGGCAGAGGGTCGATCGTTATAGATTCATTCTGTAGGTAAGGAATGCTTTGGTTAGAAAACGTACCGTCGCCGGATGTAAATCGCGAAGTGTCAGGCTGAAATTCAACCATTGCCGCGACAATATGCAGAGTTCCGTCTGAAACTGTTGTATTTGAAACAGAGTTCGCTTTATGGGCTACAGAAAATGGCGATTGAGCCGCTTGTGAGTAGAGTTGATCAGCAAATGAAAATAAAAAAATAAGCAGCACAAAACTTCGTGCAGTGCTGCTTATCAAATTTGATGAAGACATACGACGTTGCTGAAAAATGATCGGTTATTCAAAAGTAAGCAACAGACTTAAACGTATTGTATTTGCAAGCGGGTGGTCTTCTTCAATAGTATAAATATAGCTAAAATCGACACCTACAATATTGTAGCGTAATCCGGCCCCAAAGGTTAAAAATCGGCGGTTACCATTGTTTTCGTTCTCGTGATAGTAGCCGGTACGCAGTGCGAATTGATTGTTATACCAGTATTCGAGTCCGGTACCAAACATTAACTGATCAGCCAGGCTGAGCGTTACCACTTCCGTGCCATTATCACGCTCAAAAGAGCCCCAGGAGTTAAAAATTGCTTCAAATGAACTCATCGCTTCAAAGGTATCTCCGCCTTCGCCGTCACCACTAACGCGTTCGTTGCGGGCCATGATTTTTGATATGTCATTAGCTATAGTCAGGGTGTTATATCCGCGGGAATCGAGTTCGGTCGTGAATGCCCATCCGGCACGAAACACGGTAGGGAGAGGATCTTTTTGAGCGTTATCGGTATACTGAATACTTGGACCTATATTCGACAGGTTAAAACCTGCATTGATATTGGCATTCCTGGACCCAATAGTGAAAGGATCAGATTTATATAGTGCGGCAAGATCAACCCCAACACTCGCTCCGGGATTAATTTTCTGGCCGCCTACATCTCCTTCAGCAAGTGAGCTGTAGATAAAGCGGAAGCCGGTACCGAGCGCAAAATTTTTGTTAATCTCAAAACCGTAAGAAAGACCGCCGGCCAGCTCAAAACTGTTGAATCGGCCGAGCTCTACGTTATCGGAACTTGTACGTACCTGCTCACCGAGGTTCAGGAATGTGATGTGACCTCCAATTGTACCGATTCCCTCCACATAATAGGTTCCAACGGCATAATCGTAGAATAGATCTGCGTTGAAAGCAGGAAGCCAGTTGGCGTGTGTAATACTGATTTGATTCGTATTCTGAAAGGCAAGCCCGGCAGGGTTCCAAAACATAGCTGAGGCATTGTCGGCAATGGCCACACCAGCGTTCCCCATTCCGGCTCCGCGGGAGTCGGGTTCAATCTGGAGAAAAGGGACGGCGGTTATTCCAACCTGAGCGTTAGATGTAAAAAATGCACCTGTTACTAAAAACAGTGCAGTCAGGGATAAAGCTATTTTTCGCATAATAAATCTGAGTTTTATAAAATATAACGGAAATTTTCCGTTTTTAATGTGTTGTTATCTGATTATGACAAGTTTTTCGATTTTTTCCTCTGTTTGCTTTCCTTCTGGGGTATCTGTTCCAACCCTAAGCACATAAATATAAGTACCGTTAGCCAGGCGATCATAATCCCGGTCAAGACCATTCCATTCAATGTTAGCATAAGAATTTGAGGTTATTTGTGATTCTTGTAAGTGGGTAACCGGCATTCCGCTAAGCGTATAAATACGAATGCTTATATCGAGCTGATTACCGGGTTGATTGTGTTCAAATACGAAGCGCGTATTGCGGCTCATGGGATTTGGATAGTTATATACATTCCGGATCTCCAGCTGATCGCTGTTGGCAACCTCAAAATGGATGGTTGCCTCTTCCGGATTGTTATAAACATCCCATGCTCGTACGGTTAGCGTATAACTCCCCTGAGATAAATCATCGAGAGGATACTCGATACGTCCTTTCCGAAAATCATCAAGATTGCTTTGATAAAATTCGTTTAAAACGACTGTTTTACGAGGATTTGTATCGATTGTAGCTATGATCTCATGCCCTACTCCTGTTCCTGTTGTGTTTATTCCTGCTTCATCTTCAAGATCTACAATGAGCGTTGAGGAACTGCCCACCAGATTTCCGTTTACAAAATTTCTATCGTTCAAATAGGCATCAAGGGCCGGGCCGTCTGAATCATCCGGCGCATCCTGGTTGATGCCGTTAAAGACAACGTTATCTACTGAGCCGGCACCGTCTGTACCGTTTGATGATGAATATGAAAGAACCCTGCCGTTTTCCTGAGTAAATGTGATATCCCGGGGAATGATGAACTCGGTACTGAACCGGCCATTTTCAACGGATACGCGTCCGTTAAAGAGAATATCATTTTCAACAGTGTATTGGCAATTATCTGTAAAACATCGTCCATCCTGAACCCAGTCTCTGTCAGGAAGGTTAACGATTCTCTCCGAATCAAATACAGTAATGGTCGTTTGGCCGCTAAATCCGGGCAGGAGATTTCCCCGGCTGTCGGTAACCTGTCCTTCAATGCTCATAGTATCAAGAGCGCGGATTTGAATGGTGCTGTCCGGGTATTGCTCCAGGTCAAGGTCATTAATTCGGGTGATTCTGGTGCTTAATTCGGGAAGCCCGATGCGCGTTGCAGGATCTCCAAGAAGAATAAATTTTCGTGCGTTAAACCCTGACCCCTGGCTCGTATTCTTTGTGTTTTTGTAGATTTCTCCAAGGGCAAGCGGGAGACCGTCTTCATCACGCTCAAGCATTTTGCGTGTAAGTTGAATATTCAAGCCAAAATTGTTGCTTCCTGCGGTTGAACTGGTGTAGACGACACGTGTAGTGGTCAACGCTGATACAATTCCTCCCTGATCCCAAAGGAGGGATTGTTCGGCTCCGGAACGGGCTCCGGTATCGTCAAACCGGCCGAACTGGCACGTGGCGGTAACAAAGATTGAGAGACGATCCCTGTTGGTCAGTCTTGAGATCATTTCCGATGTAAATAACTGTTCATCAGCAAGCACAAACTGTCCACCGTGACCTGAATAATTGACAACCAATGACCCGTCGTTAAATGAACGAATCATGTCCTCACTTGCTCCCGGTACACGCCGGCCCGCCGCCGATGTTTCAACAGGGTAGGAGAGCATGTGAATCTTATTAATTCGTGTAGCTGAGTCTACTACGTCGATCTCCTGTGCGGTACCGTCAGCATTTAGCAGATGAAGGTCGCGGTTGGTCTGAACGTCCGGAAAATCATCGTCAGAGATAAACGTAAATCGGGTTTTCCAGTTCCCGGTTGTTTCAGTACCTTCGTAGGTTCTGATTTTACTCATCAAAACCCGCGCTTCAGCAAGTGTTGAGATAGGAAATCGGCCTATCCCAATATCCAGCCGTTCTGAACTGTTGTTTGGCTGCCATTCGCCTTCAGTATCATCGAGAAAGCCAAAGTAGTCATCACTTCCATAGCTGTTAATTCTGTGGAGAGATTCATCACTCTGGAATGTAAAGACGTGATTTACAAGAGACCCGCCAACTATATTTTTATAATCGTAGGTCGCATCACCGAAGAGAAGTAGTTGCTGCAGAGGCTCCTGTCCGTTATCCAGCGCATAATCGTACAGATACTTGATGTAGTCGCGAATCGCGGTCACATCAGGTGAAGCACCTGAAAATTCGTTGAATATTTGATCTTGTGTAACCACAACAACATCAAAACCGTCTTGTTCACGGCGGTAGTCGGCCCACTCATTGGCGAGATCGGTGTAAAAATCAGACGTGACAATCACATAATCAGGGCTGGCAGTGATTCCCCTAAGATTTTGGTTGGGAACTCGCTGCCCGG
>Ga0306912_1000678_pt1 | contig 18791 bp, 19 predicted proteins | sample AntRauFillE10628_FD_190443 | JGI IMG/M metagenome (GOLD analysis project Ga0306912, IMG submission 190443) | Saline lake microbial communities from Rauer Islands, Antarctica - Metagenome Filla E10 #628 (v2) (version 2) | ecosystem: Environmental > Aquatic > Non-marine Saline and Alkaline >... | reverse complement strand
CCACACACCTCGTGGTTGGGGCAAAGTCTTCAAGATCATGGATCTCCATGAGCGTGAAGCAAAGAAGAACCAGATCACGAAAAAGGATTCCTCTGGGATCCCTGTTCCTGCCAAGTCTCAGGGTGTGGCAATTTTGCCACCAATTCAGGCCATGCTGTTCAGCGCAGTTGGTGTCATCGCCGGACAAGCGTTCAAAGAGCACTACGACGAATCCATACAGCTTCCATTCCCTTGGGATGTTGCACAGTCGCCAAGCTCTGTTCCGATTCCATCGACGAACGCCGCTAAGGCTGAACTGACTGCATCTCTGGCTGAGTTCTTCATCGAAACCAGTGAACAATCACGGGATAACCTGCTCCAGTTCATGAACCGGATGGGTGGTGAGCACTCTGCTCTGTTTGCACAGATTCTCGTTGAGAAACTGGGTAACACAGTATCTGACCAAAAGCTCATCGGCGATGTGAAGCAGCGTCTCGATGTCAAAGATATCGACATCCCTGAACCTCTGGGAGCGGATCCTGATTCTTCGGCTTTCCTTCAGGGCAACCGTCAGCGCCCGTAAACGGAACGGTTTGGAACTCAAACCAAGCTCAACCCCTTTCGGAACAAGACGCACAAGCTCGATTTGACTCAGTGAAGCAGCAAATGCGTGATGTTGAAAGACAGATCGCTATACAGAAACAACTTAAAGTTAATAAACTGCTGCAAAAAGCAATCGACGATGCTGAGAACTCAACCAAGAAGGGGGGATTAACTCTCCCTTCTTGGTTCAAATTCATGAAAGGCTAAACCATGACAAATGACGTAATGGTCCCACCATCCAATGTATCTCCTGCACCTCCTTCTGGTTCGATGGGAGCACCTGTTGCTCCCACCACTCCTGAAGAACAGGAAGAGATGCGTCCTTCAGAGGCTATCAAACTGAAGCAGGCTTTCGAAGAGATCATTGTCAATGATCCACGGTGTGTCGGGCTTGCCCGATACATCGCCAACGTCCGGATATTCTGGTCGTATTCGATCCCAACTGCATGTGCTGGACACGGGTTCATCTTTTTTAACCCAAAGTTCTACGACTCAATCCCTGAAGAAACACGCATCACTGTGTGTGTTCATGAGATCTGGCACCTGATCCTGAAACACCTGGATCGGGGTAAAGACTGTGATCCCTACATCCACAACAAAGCTGCTGATCATGTCATCAACAACGCTTTGGAGGATGATGGGTTCACCTTTGAAGGGACTGATCCCTGCAAAGATCCCCAATACAAACACATGTCCACTGAACAGGTGTACAACGACATCTACGAAGATGAGAAAAAGAAGAAGCCTGACCTGGCTTCAATGGGTGGTCACATCCCTGCTGAACTCATCGAAGATCTCGTAGAGCAGATTGCCAACGCTGAGGGTAAAACCCTTGAAGATCAAAAATCTAAAGCGGACAAAGATGTGGACGCCCACAACAAGCAGGCCGGTAACGCAACTGGTTCTCAGGGCATCAAGCTGGAGCTTACACACCAACGTCACATGATCATTGGAGCCACATACAATGAGATCTTCAAGCCCTATCTCACCGATCCTTTGACCGGTGGTAAGCGGACATTCATGCGGCCAAATCGTCGGCAACATACCATAAGCAAGAAGCTCCAGCTTCCAGGTCGTTTTCCCAAACGAGGACACAAAAACCGCCTGAAGCATCTAGTCTATGCACTGGATGTTTCTGGTTCGATCAACCAAAAACAGGCCCAACAGTTCCACGAATCCGTTCGTACCATCAAAGAATTGCTGAACCCAAGCAAGTTGACAGTCTTGTTCTTTGATACCAAGATCAAGCTCGAACGCACATTCACGGACAAAGAAACCTATGGCAACATTCAAGTCCATGCTGGTGGTGGCACCGATCTTCGGAACGTCTATGCACGTACCAAAGAGCTGGAACCAGAAGCCTTGGTGATCTTCACAGATCTGTGCGTCAGCATTCCACCCAAACCTGATTGGGAAACCATCTGGCTCATCCCAGAGACTTACCACTCAGTTCCTTCCAACATCTATGGGGAAGTCTATCTCATCCCCGAAACCGAATGAAAGTTGAACCAATGTTCGTCAATGGAAAATCCCTTCTCGAAGCAGCTCCAATCTTTAATATGATTGATTCAAAGCAGCGGTATGAAGGAACCTCATACGGTCTTTCTGAAGCTGGTTACGACATCCGCATTAAACAACACATTCTCTTTGTGAATGATGCTTATGGTGCTCGGACTGTTGTGACTGACCCAGAAACAGAGATTTCTGAAACGTACATGGGACATTTTGTTTTGGCTTCTGCCATGGAAAAATTCCAAACTCCCAATCATCTGGTTGGAACAGTCAAAGACAAGTCCACTTGGGCGCGTCAAGGACTGAGTGTCTTCAACACCGCTATTGAACCAGGATTTTGTGGAGGACTTACTTTAGAGCTTGTTTATCATGGTCACAATAATTTGGAGATTTTGCCCGGACAAGGAATTGCTCAAGTCTTGTATGGTACATTAGCAGAAGAAGCAGCCTACCAAGGAAAGTATCAAAATCAAGGTATGAACCCAACTTCTGCACGTTTTGATTGACTCAATGCTCGCTCATAACACTGTCCGATACCTCCATAAAGCAGACACAACCGAGAGCACTTCTTGGTTGTGTCACCACAAGATCCCTTTTCAGATAATGAAGTCAGATGAGGGTTACTGGGTAAGTGTCAGATGGCCAAACGGGATCACTGGTCCCCTTTCTCACCAAGAGCTATTACAGTTGCCTCAATTTCAATCTCTTCGAGGAGACCAAAAATGACTACCAAGAACAAAAAGCAGTCAACGGAAGTGACACAACTTGTCGATCCCCGTGCTGCAATGAAACTTGTCCGTTCCGAAGTCAAAAACGCAGTGGCTGGCAACCATCGTGTGGATGAAATGGGCTACACTGACCGCGACGTCGCTCGCTCACAGATCGCTCTTCAAGACATGCTCACCAAAGAGCAGGTCAAGCGTCGCAAAGCTGAAGGTCACATCATTGAACTGAAGTCAATTTTGGATACTCTTTCCATTTTGTCAACGATGGTGGTGAATGACTCCACCAATCGTCTTCTGCGTGATCAAACTCGTATTACTGAACTTTCTTCTGAAATCAATGAAATGTCTTCAGACATGAAAGCTCTTTATGAGGAAAATCATCGTCTTTCACAAGGTTGGCAAGAATCCATGGCCAACCATGATGTAACCTTGGACAAGCTGGCTGCTGCAATGCAGACCATCAAGACCATGGCGGAGGGTACAGACCTTGCGTAAACCACGCCTCATCACAACGTGATCTATCGACTGATAGTTAGAGAAACATGGAGACATCTCAATGTCTGAAAAAAGAAAACCTCGCCTTCTCATTATTGGACATGGGAGACATGGCAAAGACACCGTGGCCCAAATGATTGCCGACAAGATGGGACTTACGTTCTCATCTTCGTCGGATTTCGTTGGTCGCAAAGTAATCTGGCCCATGTGGGGCCAAGAACGCTACGACTCGTATGAAGCAATGTTCGAAGATCGTGTGAACTTCCGGTCCACCTGGGGTGATCTTATCGAGGCATACAACACACCTGATGCTTCTCGCACTGGTTCCGAAATGATCGCCGAAGGCAACGACATGTATATCGGTATGCGTCGCGTTCGTGAATGGAAAGCGTGCATGGAGAACAAGGTGTTCGACCACGTTATCTGGGTCGATGCCTGTGAACGTTTGCCCCTCGAAGGTCCAAAATCCATGGAGATGAAGCGTGAACATGCTGATCTCTTTGTGGACAACAACGGACCCGAAGAAAACCTCGCAGTCTGCGTGGATAACCTTCAGATTCTTCTGAAGAATGAAGGCTATGATGTCGGCGTACCTGCTGATGTCATCATCGGACCTGGTGGGATTGCTCCCGAAGAGTTCCAAGAACCTGAGCTGGAAGACCGTCTCGAATGGACAGACAAACCGACCAATGCCATCCAGGTTTTGGACCATGGTTTCTTTGAGGTCAAAAGCGTCATGAACAGTGATGCTGAGATCGCAGAGTCTGCCCGTATGAGTTACGGTCGTGGAACCAAGAAAGTGAACAACGATGGTGGTCTTATCAACTATCTGGTTCGCAATCATCATACATCTCCTTTGGAGATGGGTGAGATCATGTTCCACATGCGGCTGCCAATCTTCGTGATGCGTCAGCTTGTTCGTCATCGGACAGCCAACCTGAACGAATACTCAGGCCGCTACTCGGAGATGGTTCGTTTGTTTTACGTGCCTGACCATGACAAGATCATGTACCAAGGTCTTGTGAACAAACAGATGTCTGGTGAATCTCTTCCTGCTGATGAAGCAGAAAAAGCCATCCGTTTGATCATCAACTCTTCCAATGACTCGTTCGATGTCTACGAAGAGCTGCTGCGTCAAGATGTCTCTCGTGAGACAGCTCGGATGATTCTTCCTCTCAACACGTACACTGAATGCGTGTGGAAACTGGACGTCAGCAACCTGATCAAGTTCCTCTATCTTCGGGACGATGATCACGCTCAGTGGGAAATTCGCGTCTATGCTCGCCTGATCGGTGAAGCTGTCGAACGCTTCTTCCCCATGGTTTACGCATCCTACATGCGTGAGCGTGAGTCTGTGAAACTGACTCAAATTCAGATCGAAGCATTGATCCAGGGTGTGGTATCTTTGGATGATATGTCCAAAAGTGAATGTGCTCAGGTTGCAGACATTCTCGCAAACTACGATTGACAACAAAGAGACGGGGGGTATTCCCCCGTCTCTTTTTTATGCTATAACCAATCCAAACCTTTATTGGAGTCGGACCATGGCTAAGGCACAAATTCTCAAGTTCAAACAGGGCGACGACTTCAAACTCGATTTTACCCTGACAGACACCAATAATAGTGGAGCTGTCACTGCTGCTGCTGCTGTTCAAACCAAACGAGATGAGATCATCGAGATGGAGGATGCAGTAAATCCTGACTTGGCTGCCATCGCGGTTGCCAACGAAGAACTTCTGACTCTCATTGATGCCTATGAAGCAGCGATCCTCATGGACATCACCGGCTGGGGCATTGCCTCACAACTCCGATGGTATGGTGAGTTGATCGACACCTTCAGCATCGACGAAACCACCCTCAACATCGGCAAATTTGCCATCATCGCTACTGCGACTCAAACCTCACTCTGGGTTCCTCGCAAATACGACATGGACATCCAGTTCACTCGTATCACTGGGAAGATCTCATCCGAAACGTTCATCTTGGACGTAGAAAAGGATGTGACCAATGTCTGATCTGCTTGACCTCAACAAATCTCTAGGACCGGCCTTCCAACTCTCGATGTCTACTGAAGAGACCTTCACTTTGACCGTCGGAACCAAATCATCATCCCTCTTCGCAGGTGGTGGTGAACAGGGTCCGCAAGGTATTCAGGGTGAGCAGGGTATCCAAGGTATTCAAGGCATCCAGGGCGAACAAGGCATCCAAGGTGAGGTTGGTCCCCAAGGGGAACAAGGTGAACAAGGGATCCAGGGTGTTCAGGGCGTAACTGGTCTCACAGGGGCCGACTCAACTGTCCCTGGGCCACAGGGTCCGATTGGTGACACAGGCCCACAGGGCGCTGCATCCACAGTCCCAGGTCCCCTCGGTCCCCAGGGTTTACAGGGTCCGACTGGACCTCAAGGTGATCGTGGTCTACCTGGTTTTTCTGACATTCCAGGACCAACAGGCCCACAGGGTCCAATCGGACCAGCCGGTCCTATGGGATCTACTGGATCAATTGGTGCAACCGGTCCTGCTGGTCGTTCTATGTTGGATGGTACATCTCCACCCACTGCTGGTATCGGTAACGTTGGTGACTTCTTTATCAACACACTCAGCCTTTACCTTTATGGTCCAAAGACCATCAATGGTTGGGATGCTGGTGTCTCGATCAAAGGTGCCACAGGTAACAATGGGGAAGGTATTCTTCATGGTACAGCAGCTCCTACCACTCAAGGTGGGACTGGTGATTTCTATTTGAACACAACCACTTACGTCCTTCATGGACCCAAAACCTCTGGCACATGGCCAGCCGGTGTCTCTCTCAAGGGAGCCAAAGGTGATACTGGTGATCCCGGTGCAGATAGTATCGTTCCTGGTCCTACCGGACCTAAAGGTGACAAGGGTGATCAAGGTGATGCAGGCCCAGCTTCCACAGTTCCCGGCCCAGAAGGACCACAGGGACCGGAAGGACCAATCGGTCCTGCTGGAGCTGACTCAACTGTTCCGGGGCCACAAGGCCCAGCAGGTGCAGACGGAGTCGATGGAGCTGATGGTGTATCGTCCATTGTGCCAGTCTCTAACGTGGCAAGCTCTTACTCTGTGTCAAATGCTGACTTGGCAGGGAACATCTTCCGCAAGATGAACAATGTCGGTCAGATTACAGTCACAGTCCCTGAAAACCTCACAGGCGTCGAACCAGCGACATACATCCAAACAGGTGCTGGAGCTGTTGTCTTTGTTGCTGGAACCAATGTGACCATTCACAGTGCTGATGGAAACCTGACTATTGGTGCTCAGTATGGTTCAGCCACATTGATCCCTGATGGAGACACAGCCGACGTTTACTATTTGGTAGGATACCTAACCACATGATGAGTCTTCTTCTCAGTTCAGTATCAGCTTCTGCCCTTATTGGGGTTGTTCCTCCTGTGATACTTGACCGCGTAAAGTGGACCACAGGTGTTTCCAATTATGTTATTGATGCTTCAGGTACAGAATTTACTTCAACCACAACTAGTGGTCAGTATTTTACATTCTCTGAGAAAGTGATGGGACTAAATACACCTTCCCCTGGATTCAAAGGCTTCTATTGGGAGATTGAGTTCACTGGTACAGCTACTGGAGATCACAATTCCTATACTGGAGTTATGAAATCCTCAAACACTGGTTTAGGGTATCCTCAAGATCTAACTTGGCGTGGAAATGGATCTCTCTATAAAAATGGATCCTCTTCTGGATCTGCTGGAACCTATACAAATAATGACCGTCTCATGTTCTGTTTTAACCCCTACACTGGTGAAATGTGGGTAGGTAAAAATGGAGTCTGGGTAAATGATCCCGCAGTTGATCCTGCAAATATCACAGGTGATATTGGTACATATGTTGCAAATGGACAAAACCGCTTTGGTGGTGGAAATGGTGGTATCCTTCATTCAACTGATCTGACTTGCTCATATGAACTCCCTTCAAGTGCAGTGTATCTTGCAGGACTAGAATACACTCCTATTGATTTTGAGACTATCTATCAACACTCTACCTATTCAGTTTTTGGAAAAAACCCTGTAGGTGTCTCATTCAACAACACCAAATCATTGGCCATTTTTGGTAAAACCAACAATGGTCCTTCTATCAACCGTCACCTGACTTACCTAATTCTGGAGTAACATCATGGCTATTCTATTTGTTGGTTCAACTCCATCTGATCTTGGTGGAATCACTACTAATAACACAAACAGTCCTGGTCGTGATCCCAATTTCACACCATTGGGGTCTCGTCTTGATGGTGACTTTTCTGATGTAGGAGGTGGCTTTTCAATTATTACTGAACCCCCTACATCAAACATCGTTTGGTATCATTTTATCTTCGAAACCAACCAAGACACTACCTACAGTTACATAGATGGACATTGGTTTACCATTTATTCTGGCTCAACCATTGTTGCTCGTATGGATGCTCTAAACTCTGATTGGTCTTTGACTGGTGGTGGGGCTGCTTCTGCTAACTTTTTCCCATTTGCCCCAAACGTCCAAACAACTTATGACATCAAAGTCGAATGTGATGGAACTAATGTCACTGTAACGATGTACATGAGCGGTGCTGTTGCAGCGACTCTAACTTATGCTTCAACAGTCAGTCCTCCAAATCGTCTATCTTTCGATCATTTTGACATAGTATGGAACACAACGGATCGTGCTTACTATTATTCCGAATGTATTGTCACTGACAATGAAGCTACCATTGGTTGGCGTTTGGCTACATTCACACCAGGAGCTGCTGCTACATACTCCGATTGGGATGGTACACCAGCCAATCTTGTCACTTTTGGCGATGGTCTTGGTATTGCTTCTAATGTTGCTGGTCAAAAAGAGTCTTGGAATCTGTCTACCTACTTGGGTCCAGCTTCCACTGGCAACGTCCGTGCTGTTGTCAACAAGATGATCGCATCTGCTGGTCTATCTGGTCCAACTCAGATTACTCCATTCGTTCGACATGCAGCCACAGACGTAGATGGAACCACTTTTACACCTAATGGTGAGCTATACGTCGAAGTCTTGGATACAAATCCTCAGACTGGTCTTGGATGGGATACAGCAGATTTTGCAACTTTGGAAATTGGTGTAAAATCTACTGCTTAACATCTCAAATCGACCATGCTAACAATTCACCAACAGCGTGCATGGTCGATTTAGATCCCAATGGCCTGTGACATCCCAAACACAGGAAACATACCCATGACCCCAATCCAGGCGGATCGCCTTCGAGTATGGCGTGACCATGATAAAAATTTCACAGAGACTGCAAAAACTCTCGGTATTGCACGTTCCACACTCCATGAATCCATCAAAGCTGCTCTAAAATACGAGTCTGCTGATCCAGGTCTTCAATCCGCAATGAATGCCACCGGCCTTGGTGGTGGTGTCGTCACAGGCGGATGGCGTATTGTCCAGGAAACGATGCCAGATGGCACGATTGTTCGAAACTCAGTACGTTATGCTTTGAAACCAGACGAGATCGAACCGATCGACGTCGCTCAGGCTCTCATTAATAGCCTCACACAAGCTCCACGAGCCGTTGTCAGCGTACCTCCTACCGTTGACCTACCCTCGAACCTCTGTAACTTCATTCCCCTCTGTGACCTCCACGTAGGGGGTGAGTATGGGGATCCCAAATACCTCGACGAAGTCTTCTCTGCGATTACTCGCTTGGTTCATGGGCTGCCCAAGGCTCACAAAGCCGTTCTACTCGACATGGGCGACCTCCTGGACGCCAATGACCACAAGGGTCTCACCCCAGCTTCAGGTAATGAATGTGACGTCATTCGTGAGAACCATCTGGAAAACACCATCAATGCTCTCAACATTATGCGCTACGCCGTCGGTCTACTCCTCCAGCAGCACAATGAAGTCGAAGTCCACCTCCTACGGGGGAACCATGACGAAACAGCTTACATCGGCGTTATGGTAGCTCTCAGCGTCCATTTCAAAGATGACCCTCGTGTGAATGTTGTCGTCTCAGATGACAACTTTCGCGTCATTCCATGGGGCAAGTGTGCTGTATTCCCTCACCATGGGGATAAATCCAAGTGGGAAGATCTCAAAGACGTCTTCTCCGATCAGTTCCCTGACGCATGGGCCAAGGCCAAACATTGGCGGTTCATCTGGACAGCTCACGTTCACCACGACAAGCAAAAACAGCTCGTAGGGGCTGATTGTGAGCATTTCCGGACACTGGCCAAGCCTAATAACTGGGCGCAAATGAAGGGCTTCTTCACTCGTGGTGGTATCTGCTCGGTCACTCTCCATAAAATTGATGGTGAAGTGGACCGAAAGAAGGTAAACCTGAAGCCTCTACTTCTTCAGGACAAACCACGAAAGGTATTCACATGATTGAAGCAATCCTGTTTTTTGCAGCGGGTCTCGTTGTTGGATGGAATCTCGTCCCACAACCAGCCTGGGTCAAAAACCTCTACGAGCGCTGGTTTACCAGCAAATGACCAAAGAGAAGTAGCCGGGGCTTTCCCCGGCTTCTTTTTGGTTTTCATGCAATACTGCATCACTCATACAAGGAGAACCAAATGAAACGCTTTATTCAGAAGACGCCCTAGCGTGGAGCTAGGGTCTGATTATTGGCACTGAGAATACCTTATTCCTCCTACGGAATGACCAATCGTGTTTAAGGGGCGGATCCTAATCCGCAATTCTGAACATTGTTGGCATAGCCCCCGCTGAAAAGCGGGGGTTTTCTTTTTTGATGATCTGTCACGAATTGACGGAGGCCGATAGTCCAGAGGGACAAGACTCCCCTAACATTCGGGGCAGACATCACATGAAATTTGATTACTTACCGTGAAAAGAAGGAACAAAACCATGAGGGTAATGAATAATGATCAGTTTAGTCAGAATGAAGTATTCATTGGCGGAGCTGGAAAAACCAAAGGCTTCAAAGTCTCTGATGACCCCATGCTGATGTCGATGCTTTCGACTGGCTTCTATGCCAACCCACACAGGGCCATGATCCAAGAGGTCATGTTCAATGCTTGGGATGCTCATCGTATGGGCAAATGCCAAGACAAACCCATCGACATCTTTGTTGATGAGCACTCTGGTTTCACTGTCCGTGATTATGGTCCGGGCATTGCTGATCACATGATGGAAGATGTTTACTGCACCTACGCAGCATCCACCAAACGTGATGATGCAGACATGACTGGAGGCTTTGGCCTTGGTTCAAAGGCACCGTGGTCCTACACAGAGAGCTTCACAGTCACATCTCACCATGATGGTGTCAAAACCATGTACCTGATGAGCCGTGTCTCTGACGAGGCTGATGGTAAGCCGGGGATGACTCCACTTATGAGCTTCCAGACAGATGAGTCTGGTCTGAGTGTCAGTGTTCCTCTCGAAGAGGGATCCTTGCACAACACCAAAAATATCATCTACGACGTGCTGTATCTCTCTGGGATTAAAGCACAACTTCACTTCAAAGATTGTGAACCAACTTTGGTCGAATCCATGGATGTGAAACCAAAGCAGTATGTGATGGATACCCGTGAGGGAAACTTCACCAAAAAGCTTTATGCTGTCTATGGTGGTGTGCGTTATCTCATCCCTCAAAAAGATGAATATAAAGAAGAGTTCCAGTTCATGAACATGATCTCGGAAATCTCATCTATCTACATCGGCTTTGCACCTCACACTCTCAGTCCTCTTCCCAATCGAGAAGGTCTGAACATGTCTACCAACACGAAAGAAAACATTCGTGTAGGTCTGGAGCTGTGCATGGAACGCTTCCAAGAAGTGTTTGACCCTATCATCCATGCGTACTTTCGTGACCGGATGGACAACTACAAAGCAGGTGAGGTTCAGCCTCAGTTTGCTCTGTATCATGCGATTGCACACAACAGTATGAGTACATCACTCATGCAGAAGTTCTACGACAAAATGAAGCCACTGCTTCCACCGAACACAGACAAGACTGTGTGGGAGATTGCTCTTCGTCTGATGACAAAGTCGATAAACTCTATCGTCAAAGTCATTGGTGAAAAACGTTGGATGTCTATCTTGGTTCAACACTTTATTCGTGTGTATCCAGATGCAAAGCATCTTGGATTCAAAATGATGAAGGAAGATCCTGAAAAGATGATCGGGAATGAATTCCGACATACCAGTTATCTGAATGATCTCATTGCTTCATGGACCATGCCTCAGCAGTTGTCTCGACTGTATGAGTTTGAAAACCAGCTTCTGAAGGACTTTCCTGAAGATGCTGGGTTCGTTCGTCCAAAGATTCGTTTGCAATCTGACTCGGACTGGCCAACCATGGAGCGTCACCGTAATGCCCCTAAAGGCATTGGTCATCGGTATGCTCACCGTTCCACCCGGAACATTGGAAGCAAAGTCATTGCTCCTGTGGTGAATTTCATTGATCCTAATTCTATTTGGGACTCCAAAGAAGCCAAACCACAAGAACAGCTTCTCATGGGGGATACTGTGATTCTGGCCAAAACTGTGAACGCTCTGCGTGAAACTGATATTTGTCAGAATGCACATTTCTCAAATGATTTTCGTTACATCTTTGACTACTATCGGAGGGGTAACTTCGGAATCATTCCAGCTTACGTCGTACACTCTCGCAAGGGATGGTATGACAAAGCTCTGGAGATTCTCACCAACCTTGGTTTCAAAGTTATTGAGGCTAATGAACCAGAAGTGAAGGTTTACAACAAAGGTGTTGTAAAGAAAGCAATTGTTAGCCAGTTCCGGAGAATCAACACTTCGACTAACAATTGGCAAATGAACGAGATCGACCCTGACGATAAGGATTATGACGTCCTATCTCAGGGTACTCCTTTGACTGATCCCAAATACTTCCTCTACGTAAAGCAGTCCTATCTTGAGGACGACTACTACCGTCGTTATTCATCCAACAAACCCTGTAAAACTCTGGTGAAACTGATGCTTGCAATCGAACCAGACATCGCAATGGTGAACAACATCACTCAAGCAGAAAAACTGCAAAAAGATGGTGTGAAACCGTTCAGTGATCTGGTGATCAAATGGTCCAACGACATGGGCAAAAAGGTCTATCGTTTGCGTAATATAGTCCGTGTTATTAAAGTGTTGAATGAATCCAACATCTCCAACGTTCTCATTGGGAATGCTCAAATTCAGTCTGCTATGGGTATCGCACGGATCAAAGAAGATGATGCTGCTTTCTGGAACGAAATGGACATCATCAATGTGATCAAATCCGAGTATTACTACCCTCTCTTGGATACCACCAAGCAGATGATTAAGCTCATCGACCAAATCTGGGTGGATGATCCTCAAAAGAAGAAGGTCGAAAAAGCTATCAAGGCCACTGATCTTCTTTCAGAGACCAAGTTGGACCATCATTGGCGTGGACTCGACAAGACGGGGCAAGAAGACTTTGCCTCTAAACTAGCCCGGTTTATCCGGACCCTGTAACCAATCCAAAGGAAAACCCCCATGGATAAGAATATTAAATCTGTGGTGTCTATGTTGGCCAGTGACAAGAAAACTACCTTGTTCACTGCAACAGGTGAGGTCATCGACATGATTGTCGATGGCCCATATGACACCGCTTCAATTGCTGACTTTCTGACACCCCAGCTTACTGGGACTCGGTCTGTTGACATCGACCTGTCGGAATTCCTTGCAGTGAAATCTGCACTGAATCTGAAAGAACTGGCAGAAGCCGGTATCGAGATGACTCAAACCATTGACGGCCAAACAGTCCAAGGGATCTTCTATCCTATGGTTTCATCTGTTGTGATCACTGTCAATTTTGACAAGGTCGTCATCCCTCATGTGGACAATCTCCAGGCCCACATGGCTCGTGCAGCTCAGGATGGCAGCCCATCGGTCACGAACTTCTTCAAACGTCTGGCTCCTATCATCCAGGCCCGGAAACACTCCGGTGAAGATCTGATGAAGTTCATCAAGAAGTCGGAGATGCCTCTGACCAATACCGGTCGGATCATCGCCTACAAGCGTGTGACATCTGTTCGTGAAGAACCAGGATACGTCGTGGATACCCATTCCAAGAAAATCAAACAGCGTGTTGGCTCTCGTGTCACCATGCCGGTTGATATGGTGGATCCAAGCCGTCACAAATCCTGCTCGACCGGTCTTCATGTGGCCAATCTAGGTTATCTGGGCGGCTTCTCAGGCGACAAGACACTTATCGTGTTGGTTGACCCCGAAAACTTCATCGCTGTTCCCAGTGGGGAGGATATGAAGGCTCGTGTGTGTTCCTATGACATCATCGGGATGATGAGTGCAAACTCACACTCAACTGCGAACAAAGGCAACCATGTTTCTGGTGATCAGACATTCGAACAGCTCATTGTTGATGCTGTTGAAGGTCGTTCGATCATTCCCTTCGAAGAAGTCTTCGTGGGAGAGAAAGAGATCACACATGTGAGTCTCCTTGAGCGTACTGTACCAACAGCACAGCCTGAGTCGAAAAATCCGACATCAGGCAAGTCTCTGGCTGAGGATCCTACTCCTGAGCAACGTTCTCGTGGTACTCAGACTTTGACGAAAGCACGGGATGCCAAAGCCAAGACGCTGAATCCTGAAACCAATGGTCTACCCAAAAATGTCTATGACGCATTCCTTATGCTGAAAGACAACAAAACCAAAGCTGCTGTTGCAGAGTTTTTTAATACTTCGACTCGTTCGATCGGTCGTTGGATGGAAAAGCATGACTTCGATAGCTTCGAAGAAACCCAGAAGAATGCGACTGCCTCTAAAGTCGCAGAAGACACCGGTGGTAAAGCAACCATTCGTGATCAAGCTCGGATGTTTTTCGATGCTGGCTCGTATGCAAAACTCTGGGAGTTCAAGACCAAGAAGAAGAAGTCTTGGCTTGCCCTTGGCTTCACTGGTCACGAAGAAAATGTGATCGTCGCCAACAAACCCACGTAATTGGGAGTCCGGATTCTACGAGCCGGACACAAAACCCCCTGGATCTATATGATCTGGGGGGTTTTCTTTTTGGTTTCCCGTTCACCTTTTGTTCTACTATGTGCGAGCAAAATCTGGGGAAAATTCCGTGAAAATTTAGGAGAGAACCGATGTTTAAGATCGGAGACGTAGTACGTCTCAACCGTGGTTGGTGCCCCATGATCGTCCTCAACGTGGACGAAATGGGTGTATGGGCAGTCTATGCTCGTCGAACCAATGAATACCACATTACTCGCTGACATTACGCTAATTGGCGTGAGGCTCATTCTTACAACCGTCCATCTTCAGGCTTCACTGCTTGGGATGGAGTACCCATCAACCCAGATTGGAATTTCATCATGCCACGTCGTTATCGCGCTATCAAAGGCCCAGCATTCGCAGGGATCTACATGAACACCACTTCAGCAGGGGACATGGTCCTTGAACTGGACAACGGTGAAGTAAAGGTCTTCAAACCTCATCATCTCGAAGAAGACATCCCCGACACATTCCGTGTCAAAGCCACGGCGAACAATTACTCGTGCCACTACGAAGTTCCCCCTGGTGTTGACATTAAAGTCAACGATGTCCTGATCTCTGATTCGTCCAACGTCTACGTTGTGATGGAAACCGAGACCAAAAACCGTAACCCCAAAGGCGTCTTCAAAGGTCGTCGTGTGGTAACGGAGGTCTTGTAACATGTGCCGGAGAACTGACATCCACAACAAAATCATGTCCAATGTGGTTGAGGTTTTCACCGGCTTCCTGCTGAATGGGAGGCCAAGTCCTTGTCTCTTATGGACTGGTTCCCATTCAGGTACAGGCAGAGGGGGTAGATACCCCCGCATGTCTCTTGATGGACAGACTGTCGCTGTTCACATTGTATCATTCGTGAACAAGAATGGTTTTGTACCTAGGAAAAAACAGATAGACCATCTGTGCAACAACCGGATGTGTGTCAACGAAGATCATCTTGAGATGGTGACACACTTAACCAATCAAAAAAGGAGAGTTAAACGTGCTAGAGCATCAAAAGTTGCTTCAACAACTAAGCTATGACTCTCAGACAGGAATCTTTTTATAGAGAGTAACTCGACATAGAATAACTATCGGAACTCAAGCAGGATCTATTTCTGATAAAGGTTATCGAATCATTCGTCTTTACCAGAAAACATATAAAGCTCATAGACTTGCTTGGTTTTATGTTCATGGTGTTTGGCCCACTGGAATCATTGACCACAGAGATGGTATTGGTGATCACAACTGGATTAAAAACCTTAGAGACACAACTCAACAAGTGAATTGTGAAAATAAAAAAGTTACTCGTAAAAAATCCACATCAACCTTGATGGGTGTATCTTATGTTCCTAAACTGAACAAATTCAAAGCTCAGATAGTGGTCAAAGGTGTTTATAAATACCTTGGTGTATTTCACACTGAACAAGCAGCTCATGATGCCTATATGGAAGAGAAAAAACTTTCACATCAAGGTTTTGTGTAAGGAGAACCAGCGTCGCCGTGACGCTCGCAAACAGGAGCAACTCAATGCGAAGAATTCTATATTCCACCGTATCTTATCCGGTGATGAACCTCGTTCTGGCACTGGCTAGACAGGCAGCAGCCAAAAACACGGACGAGTATCGGAAGTTCGCCACGCAGCAGAGTGAATTCCGATTCAAAAAGATCTTTCGTGAACGTCCTTTTCAACCAGTGTTCGGTTGATGAGTCGGGTTGCACAACCCAACGCCATCTGGCCGAATGAGAATTATCTCGTCTGTTTTGAAAACCAAATAGGTGATGAGGTAATTCTCCAGTCAGAGAAATCTGATGATCGAGCAGATTATAGCGTTGAGGTGTTGAACGAACATGAACGCAACAACGCACGCCGTGAGTCATATTACTGGCGTGACCGTAAGCCTGGTGAAGTCCCCAACGGGAGATAGGCTGACGCATTTCATCTCCCCTGAAAAGGTAAAAAACATGCTTAGTTTTCTGACAAATATTATTGGTCAGAAGGCCCGAAAGATCATGGCCAGTCGTGATCCTGACTTTGTCATCGGACCTTCTGAAGATCCCTACATGCTTCGCTGGTGGTGGATCCCTCGTAACCGTATCTTCAACATCTATATCCACAAGATTCGTCATGATGATGATGATCGTGCTCTCCATGACCATCCCTGGCCCAGCCTCAGTCTGTGTATCAGCGGTGCCATGATCGAGCACTACACCTCTCCCAACGGAGCCTATCCACGAAAGCGTGAGATCTCTGCTGGTGAGTGGATCTATCGTGGCCAAAACTTTGCTCACCGCCTGTGTGTGAAGCAGCCTGTGCAGGATGACATCATCACCATCTTCATGACCGGTCCCCGTGTCCGTGAATGGGGATTCCATTGTCCCAATGGATGGCGTCACTGGAAAGACTTTGTAAGCCAAGAGAACAAAGGCGAACAAGGTGTGGGTTGTGGTGAAGTCGGCATCACAAACGATGAAGGAGTCTTCAATGACTTCCACTGTCGTAAGTGTGGTTATGGAGAAATTCAACTGCACAATTACGATGGATTCTGTCGTAAGTGTGTGGAGTTTTCCTCCTACAAAGGATAATCCATGAAACTTTATAAACCATATAATATGGTGTTTGTGTTCGGAAGTAATTTAAGCGGGATCCACGGAGCAGGAGCTGCAAAGACAGCTCGTCTGCTCTACGGTGCTGAACTGGGCGTAGGAGAGGGTCTCACTGGCACTTCCTATGCTCTCCCCACCAAGGGGATCAACATCAGCTTCATGGACCTGGATACAGTCCACACTCACGTCCAGAAATTCATGAAGTATTCCTACGACAAAATGGGAACCTATGACTTCCAAGTCACACGAGTTGGAACAGGTCTCTCTGGGTTTCGTGATAAAGACATCGCGGAAATCTTTCATTACGTTGCCTACCCTGAGTCGAATTGTTATTTCGACACAGCTTGGAAACCTTTCCTCCCGAAGGGTGCCAAGTTCTGGGGAACGTTCTGACGAAAAGCCTCTACCGATTTATCCTCCTCCCTGGATCGGTGGGGGCTTTTCTTTTTCGAGCACACTGACTACACCAGTCAGTTCCGCATCAACACATCAAGGAAGAACCAATGCAGAACAACCCCTTTCCCCAACCAATCTGTGACCAAATCTGGAACGACAAGTACCGTTTGATTACACCGAACCTGGACATCCGCAACGACAACAGCGTGCAAGACACCTGGGATCGTATCGCTCGTGCTTGTGCAAAAGATGACCAAGAGCTGTACAACTTTTTGTACAGTGCTTTGGAAGACTTCAGATTCCTTCCAGCCGGTCGGATCACAGCAGGTGCTGGCTCCGGACGAAACGTTACTCTCTTCAACTGCTACGTGATGGGTACAATCCCTGACTCAATGGGTGGTATCTTTGACATGCTCAAAGAAGCAGCACTCACCATGCAGCAAGGTGGTGGTATCGGTTACGACTTCACCACACTGCGTCCTAAAGATAGCCCAGTCAAAGGCGTCGATGCTGATGCCAGTGGTCCTCTGACCTTCATGAATGTTTGGGACGCCATGTGTTGCACTGTCATGAGCGCAGGCAGCCGTCGTGGTGCCATGATGGCCACCATGCGATGTGATCACCCTGACATCGAAGATTTCATCACAGCCAAGAGCGATACCAACCGTCTCCGGATGTTCAACGTGTCTGTTCTTGCAACTGATGAGTTCATGTCTTGTGTTGAAAACGATGCAGACTGGCCTCTGATGCACGAAGTCCCACCTGCTGAACCAGTGACGTGGAACAATGTGACTCAGATCAATGGCAAGCACATCTACAAAGTGATTCGTGCCAAGGATCTGTGGGAAACCATGATGAAATCCACCTACGCTTACGCAGAGCCAGGTGTCCTGTTCATCGACCGTATCAACAACATGAATAACCTCCACTATTGTGAGTACATTTCAGCGACAAACCCGTGTTTTGCTGGTGATGAAAAAATCATGACCGCTAATGGTCCCAAGACATTCTTTGAACTGGAAGGTAATCGTGTATCTGTTCTTACCGAAAACCAAGCCGGTAAGATCATCTACCGTCCTATGGATGTGTTCAAGACAGCCAAAGACCAAGAAATCCTTCTTGTCACTCTTGATGATGGAACCAAAATCAAATGCACACATAACCATGAGTTCTTTGATTTGGATCGAAATCGTATTGAAGCTCGTGATCTTATTCCCGGTCAACGTCTTGCTTCAGTTTATCGCCCCAACCACAAAGTCGTATCCATAGAGCCTCTTGTGGAGCGTCAAGACGTGTTCTGTGGCACAGTAGAGGAGACCCACAAATTCTTCCTTGCCTGTGATCGCGGTGGTGTCTTGGTCTCCAACTGTGGCGAACAGCCGTTGCCTCCATATGGTGCATGTCTCCTTGGTTCAGTGAACCTTGTGAAGATGGTTGATGGTCCCTTTGAAAAAAGCCCAATGGTAAATCAAAGTCGTTTGGAAGAAACTGTTCGTGCTGCTG
>Ga0306912_1000676_pt1 | contig 18806 bp, 16 predicted proteins | sample AntRauFillE10628_FD_190443 | JGI IMG/M metagenome (GOLD analysis project Ga0306912, IMG submission 190443) | Saline lake microbial communities from Rauer Islands, Antarctica - Metagenome Filla E10 #628 (v2) (version 2) | ecosystem: Environmental > Aquatic > Non-marine Saline and Alkaline >... | reverse complement strand
CCAAAATTGCAAGTATTAGACCTAAAAATAAGACTTTTCTTGCAATTTCAGTCTATCAAAAACCCAGTAATTATCAACATATGTAATTGAATAACATGTGTTTATGAAGTTTCTAAGGAGCGACTAACTAGGTTTTAACCATCCTTTAATAAACATAGATACCTCGCTATTGATCATGCAATACATTATTTAAGGGAGGTGAGGTTGATGCCACCATAAGTAGTTTACTTTATTATAAGTGATAGTTCATTAGTCCTTAGCAAAACTATATTAATAATAAATAAAGTATGTTATGTGCTAAATGATGTGCTTTTAAACATTTTTAAAGGCATAAGTATGTTGATATAAAGTTTTATTTATATGTAAATGAGGTATTTAAACTGTTTTGGTTGATTTCAATTATCAGCGCATATAAAACAATTTATCCCCGGGTTTATGTTTAATATTAGGTAAGATTAAAGCCCAAAAGACAAAATATAACAAGCGAATCATAGTCAATTGGTCTGCGGGAAATAGTAATAAAAGCCGCCCATACGATTATGGTTTATCAGCTAGAGTAGTTATGCTCCATCGCACCTCACTCTTTTAAAAAGCGCATCGTTCCTTTATTGGTAATAGAGAGATAATAAACTCCAGTAGGAATACTGCGGGTGTCAATCAAATCGGCCTCATTATCGATTTGCCCCTGCTTCACAATCTCTCCCTTCGTATTTACAATGGAATAGCGCAGGGGAGAATTTAAGGCTTCCTCAAGATTTACTTTTAAATAATCGCTAGTGGGATTAGGGTAAATCTCAAAGGCATTGGTTTTGGAGTGAAATTCTCTTTGCGAAATGATGCTGCCATTAGCATCTAAAATCCAAACTTGGGTCTGTAAATTTGGACTTGGGTTATCTACCCAGTTGTATTCATTAAAAGAAATGGCATACTGGTTATTAGGCAGGCAGGTGATAGATTGATAACTATTGATTAAATTACGGGTAATTTTTTTAGACCAATTGACAGTTTTAGTGTTTAAATTAAGGTTGTAGATGAAAAATGAGACCGTGTCTTTAGATGTGTAATTTAAATAACCTACGATCTTTTGATTTAAAATAATAAGTACCGAATCTAAGGTGCTATAGTCAATTCCGTCAAAGTTAAAGGAAACATTACCATACACACCCTCGGAGGTTTGAATGTCATAGCCGCTGAGGGGAAGTGTATCAAAGCTGCTGACGTTGGCCATTGAATCAAGATAGGTATAAGCTAAGTTCCAGTAACCATTTATGGTTTGCGGCATTAAAAAGCTGTCCAAGTAGGACCTAGCAATACCCATCTGAACAATTCCAGTGCTGGTTTCAATAAATCCTCCGTGGCTGTTAAGCGTATTACCCAAGCGGCCCGAATTTGGCTCAAGAATAGAGCCTTCGTGTTGAACGGTAAGGTTTGTGTCTAAAATGAGGTTACTTTTAAAATCAGGGGCCTTATGGGGCCACATATTGGCATAAACGGAATGGCCAAACACTGCGGGTTGAAATGCTTCAAAGGGAATGTTTGGATTTGAAATTTGCAGGCTCAAGTCAACCCAGCTTTTTGAATTGGTCTTCCTGTTGATGATCCCAATGGCGGGATTTAGAAAAGCGGAGCTATCACAAATAAGAGTCGCACCTGCTAATACAATCCAATCTTCATTAAAGTTAAACGTAGTCAAATAGAGGGGGTAATTGTTGTCTTCAAAAAGTATTTCCTTTACGATGTTTAGGTCTGAATCAAAGAAAATTAAGCCCGAATGAAATAAGATGCAATTAGAGTTACTACCAGTATCTACATAATTGACCGCTGCAACCAAAAGAGAGTCTATGGGTTTCATGTCTCTCAGTATCACCCGTAAGTTCGATTTTCCACCCGCAATAAGTCCGTTGAGAAGAATGCTGTCCTTGGTGATTAAAGTACTCGCATCCAATCTATAGATGAAGGCCAATTCTGGCCCTGCCTCAAAATTAAAGGTTTTAGATAGGCCGAGGTAGATGCTGCCGTCATGCGCTTCAATGCAGTTGGCAAAACTGAAATTAAAGGGATTGATTTCGCGTTGAACCATCTGACCATGTGCACAGATAGTTGAAAAGAGTAAAATGTAGGGGCTTAGAAGCTTAAGCATTTCAGATGGGTTTAAAAAGGAGGGTAATTCCCCCATCCAAAATTAAATTAATTAGCAACTAATTCCTAAAGTGAAGGGGCTTAGATTAGGATTTACAGTTATTTTTTTCGAAAACACACCTTGAAAATAACAAGCATTTGAGTAAGTTCAATCCAATTAAACACTTCATAGCTCTCTATACCTCTCATTCATATCGATTTAGGAAGTCCTTATTTCTTAGAAGCATTTGAGTAGTTCTAAAAAACGACTTAAAGGTGTTAGCTCTGTTGGTGTGGATTTAGAAGAGCGGATTCGGGATAAAGGCTAATTTTAGCAAGTTTTAGTAAAATGCTTCCGTTGCTTTTTCGTCTTCAAGGCCTTAATTAGAAATAAAAAAGCCGTCCCAACAGAATCGTTAGGACGGCTTTTTTAGTGTTTTCAGGTATTGAGCTTATTTATATGAACCCATTTTTTCAAATTTACTGAGACGTTTCTCCAAAAGTTTCTCAGTATCCATTTTCTTCAATTTGGCGATTTGTTCAAGCAATTCGTCTTTTAAAAGGCTAAACATTGCCTTGGGGTTAGTGTGTGCCCCACCAGCAGGCTCTTTTATAATGCCATCAATCAGTTTATTGCCCAGCATGTTTTCGGCGGTTAGCTTTAAGGCATCTGCTGCTCTTTGCTTATAATCCCAAGAGCGCCATAGAATAGAGGAACAACTTTCGGGTGAGATTACCGAGTACCAAGTGTTTTCTAACATTAATACCTTGTCGCCTACACCAATACCTAAAGCACCGCCCGATGCTCCTTCACCAATAATCACACAGATAATAGGCACTTTTAAAATAGACATCTCGTAAATATTACGAGCAATAGCTTCGCCTTGTCCGCGCTCTTCCGCTTCTAGTCCCGGAAAAGCTCCCGGGGTATCGATTAGGGTTACCACGGGGCGATTAAATTTTTCCGCCATTTTCATCAGGCGTAAAGCCTTGCGATAACCTTCAGGATTAGCCATGCCAAAATTACGGTACTGGCGCATCTTCGTATTAACGCCTTTTTGCTGACCAATAAACATTACTGGTTCATCGCCCAGCATGCCCCAGCCACCAACCATGGCCTTGTCGTCTTTTACGTTTCTGTCGCCGTGTAACTCTATAAATTCACCATCAGTCATGGCTTCGATATAAGCTAAAGTGTAAGGCCTTTGTGGATGACGCGAGAGCTGCACTCTCTGCCAAGCACTTAAATCTTTGTAAACGCTTTTACGGGTGATTTCTAGTTTTTTCTGCAGCTCTTTTAGAGTTTTACCCATATCTACCTGGGTTTCAGTCTCTAATTCTTTGGTCTTGTTTATCTGAAGTAGAATTTCCTCAACAGGCTTTTCAAAGTCTAGGTATTCCATAATTGTCCCTCTTTATATATTGCAAATATGTGAAAATATGCCAACCGATTATTACTTAGGAGCAATATAATAGAGATAAGCGCCAATAAAGCTGAAAACGATATTGGGTATCCACACTGCTAGTAGAGGTGATAAGCTACCTACCGTAGCGAAAGTAGTAGAGATTTGCATGAAGAATATATAGGTCACGCAGAGCACTAAGCCTAAGGCCACGTTGAGTCCTAAGCCACCTCTTGTTTTTTTAGAAGAGATACTTACTCCTATTAGAACCAGAATATAAGTGGCGAAAGGCCAAGAACTGCGCTGGTGTTTTTCGATTAGGTAAAAGTTAATATTTTCGGAGCCCCGCAAAGTTTCTGCCTCAATAAACTCGTTCAGTTCGGGCGTATTCATCATTTCTACAGTGTAGAGTCGCGGCACAATGTCGGCCGCATCAAAATCAAAGCTTCGAGTAAGTTTACGGCCTTGTTCTAGTTCCTCCTTGCCATTTTCATCAATGGTGCGGATATCGTAATCTTCGAGCGTCCAAACATTATTACTAGTATCTAAACGAATAAAATTAGCCTTTAACTTATAGCTTAGGGTGTTGCCAGTAAAAATTTCGTAAGTGAAGTGATAGCCCGAATTTCTCTTGGTATTGTAATTTTCAAAATAAATTATATGCCCAGGCTTAATTTGACGGTGAATATCTTTAAAGCCTTCACTCTCTTTACGGTCAATGTAAGCATGCTGAAACTCCAAACGTTGCACATTGGTGTAAGGAATAATAAAATGACTTACAAATAGACTGATGCCAGCCACAATGGTAGCGGAAACAAAATAAGGGAACATCATCCGTTTAAAACTCACTCCCCCGGTTAAAATGGCGACAATCTCCGTGTTTGCAGTCATGCGAGAGCTAAAGAAGATAGTAGCAATAAAGACAATCATAGAACTAAAAAGGTTGCCGTAAAAGACCAAGAAGTTTAAATAGTAATCGAAAATGATTTCTCGCGTGCTCGCTCCACGGGTAATGAAATCGTCGATTTTTTCGGATATATCGAAGACAATGGCAATGGCCAGAATGAGCGCAATAGTAAGAAAGAAGGTTCCGAGGAACTTCTTAATAATATAGAGATCTATAATTTTAAAAATCTTCACAAGCGCTGTGCTACTTTAATTACCATTTGCTCTTTCCAACTAGCGAAAGTGCCCGCTTCAATTTGCTTGCGAGCCTCACTTACTAACCACAGATAGAAGCCTAAATTGTGTACACTCGCTATTTGTCTGCCTAAATATTCGTTGGCGGCAAATAAATGTCTTAGATAAGCTTTGGAATACTGCTCATCTACAAAAGTGGGACCATTTGGGTCCAAGGGACTAAAGTCATCTTCCCACTTTTTATTTTTAATATTAATTATGCCTTCGCTCGTGAATATCATACCATTGCGACCATTGCGTGTGGGCATTACACAATCTAGCATATCTACTCCTAAAGCAATGTTTTCTAAAATATTGGCGGGCGTTCCAACGCCCATTAAATAGCGCGGTTTGTCTTCTGGTAATACATTGCAGACCAAATCAGTCATGGCGTACATTTCTTCCGCGGGTTCTCCTACCGAAAGGCCACCAATGGCATTGCCATCCGCTCCGTATTCGGCTATGGTTTCAGCACTTTTTAGTCGCAAATCTTTGTAAGTACTGCCCTGCACAATGGGAAAAAGCGTTTGCTCGTAGCCGTATAGTGGGTCATTCTCATTCAACCAGACGCCGCATCTTTTTAACCAACGGTGGGTCATTTCCATAGATAGGCGCGCATACTCGTAAGTACTAGGGTAGGGAGGGCATTCATCAAAAGCCATGATAATATCGGCGCCAATTTCGCGCTGAATTTCCATGGATTTCTCGGGACTAAAAAAGTGCTTGGAACCGTCGATATGCGACTTAAAAGCCACACCTTCTTCAGTGATTTTATTGGTACCGGAAAGGCTGTATACTTGATAGCCGCCACTGTCGGTGAGAATTGGGCCTTGCCAATTCATAAATTGGTGTAAGCCACCAGCACGATTTAAAATATCGGTACCGGGGCGCAGGTATAAATGATAAGTGTTGCCTAAGATTATTTGTGCCTTAATATCCTCCTTCAATTCACGTTGATGCACGGCTTTTACCGAACCAACAGTGCCTACCGGCATAAATATGGGAGTCTTAATGTCGCCATGTGCGGTACTAATGGTTCCGCTGCGGGCTTTGGATTTAGGGTCTTGATGTTCGAGCCGAAATTGCATCTGGCAAAAATACGTGGAATAAGGGAGATGACAGGGAGAATATTTTTCGCATGTGGGCACATTAAAGCACAGCGATTCTAATCTAGCTATAGCTAAGAACTATCTTTGCGCTTATGCAGATGTTTCTACCCTTGGCCTTGTGGCTGCTAATTTGCTTATTGCTGATTATTATTCAGTATCAGCGCTTTCATCGTCTGCGGAAAGGTCTGCGCGATAGTAGGGTAGAGAATTCTAAAACTGAAGCCGTACCCCTTTCTATAATCGTAGCCGCTCGCAATGAAGCACATAATCTTAAAGATTACTTGCCCATTCTTTTAAAACAAAACCATTCCAATTTTGAGGTTTTAGTAATTAACGATGGCAGTAACGATAAAAGTGAGGCACTCTTAAGTAAAATGGCCAAAGACTTTCAAAATTTACGTTTCTTTAATCGCCCCGCCGAGGGTAAAAAGAAAGCCATAAGCTTTGGTATTAAAGAGGCGAAAAACGAAGCTTTACTTTTTACCGATGCCGATTGCTGGCCTTCTTCTTTAGATTGGGCCGCGAAAATGTCGACGGGCTTAAAAGAACATGATTTGGTTTTAGGCTTTGGTGGGCTAATTGGTCCGAAACGATTTGTAGTAGGTCTAAGTATTTTTGAAACTTTCCAAACAGCAAGTTCATACTACGCGGCAGCCTTAGCGCGTAAAGCTTATATGGGTGTGGGCCGCAATATGGCATATAATAAAAATATCTTCAATCGCAGTAAAGGGTTTAGTGGCCATGCTGATGTTCTTTCGGGCGACGATGATCTTTTTGTGTCTTCTTTGGAGGGTGCTAACGTTAAGCTTCAGTTTAGCGACGATACTTTTACCTATTCGGATGCCCCTAGTACCATGGAGAGCTGGTATTTACAAAAGCGTCGTCACTACTCAACTTCTTTTAAATACCCCATCTCGCGGAAGCTAACTTTAGGCTTAGAAGGGCTTTTGCAATTATTCTTCTATTTGCTTTTGCCCTTAGTTTTAATGCTGGCGGCGAAGCAGGTACTTGTTATATTTTTCATAAGATATATGCTAATGCTAGCGATGGCCAAGCCACTGGCTATGCATTTTAAAGCTTGGCAAGAATGGCTAGTCTTTCCAGTATGGGAGTTATCATGGTCGGTATTAACAAGCTTAATTCATCTGCAGAACCTTATTTTTGGCGCGCGTAAAAAATGGTAAAATGAATTTAATCAATAAGTATTTCCCCACACTCACGGAGCTGCAAAAAGAGCAGTTTACCCAATTGGAGGCTTTGTACAAAGAGTGGAATGCCCAAATTAATGTCATCTCCCGTAAGGATACGGAGCATTTTTATGAGCGCCATGTTTTGCATTCTCTTGCTATTGCCAAAGTTTGTGAGTTTTACCCTGAAACGCATGTATTAGATATAGGGACAGGTGGTGGTTTTCCCGGTATTCCGCTGGCAATTTTATTTCCCCAAACGGATTTCACTTTAGTAGATAGCATTGGGAAGAAAATTAAGGTAGTAAATGAGGTGGTGGCCTCTTTGGGCCTAGAAAATGTTAGAGCGGAAAATCAAAGAGCGGAACAACTAAAAGTGAGTTTCGATTTTATCGTTTCCCGCGCGGTTACGCAAATGCCTCGCTTTATGACTTGGACCAGAGGCAAAATTCGCAAGGGTGTTTCGGCGGGATCCAAGGCCAATGGTATTTTATATTTAAAAGGGGGAGACCTCAGAGAAGAGTTAGCCAACTTTCAGCGGGCCAAGGTTTACGATCTTTCGCGTTTTTTTAGCGAAGAATTTTTTGAGACCAAAAAGGTGGTTTATCTAAAAGCTTAACTTAGTAATGGATAGCAAACGGACTTTTAATTTAATTGGGCAAGGACTGCTTATTTTATTTTTAGGAGCTATTCTTTTTAAGAATTCGCAGCAACCGCAATACTTGAACGAATGGGATGAGCGTTTCCATGCTTTGGTAGCAAAAAACCTCTTGGTAGACCCAAGTCTGCCACGACTTTATAAAGACTCTGCTGTTAAATATAATTACGATCCCTGGTATCGTACAGTAATTTGGCTGCATAAACCGCCCTTGTTTAGTTATCAGGCGGCTCTGGTTATGAAAGTTTTTGGCGATGATTTATGGGGCTATCGACTTAACGGTCTTTTTACTTTAGCCCTACTTATTTTTACCTTTTATAAGGTATTACGCCTTAATAAATTAGAACCTTGGCCGGCCTTACTAACTGCTTCAGGAACTCTTTTTAGTCTAGCTTTTTTAAAGCTTAGCAATGGAGTTTTGGGAATGGGACAAAATGATTTATCCTTTATCCTCTGGATAAGTGCGGGTGTTTATTTTGCCGAGAAAGCCCGCTTGGTAGGCCAGAAGGAGAGGCTCAAAAATATTTTGTTTTTGGCCTTGTTTAGCGCCTTGGCAGTATTGACTAAATTTTTAGTGGGCTATTTACCATTTTTAATTTTAGGTCTCAACGCCATTATATACCGGTGGCATTTTAAGTATTGGTTAGCAATTGCTCTCGGCGCACTAGTCCCCGCGCTAGCTATTGGCTCGTGGTATGCATATACCTATCAATTGGCGCCTGAACTTACTTTGAGTGAATTGGCTTACAATGCTAGGCACTTTAGCGAAAGTCTGGAGAGTCATAGTCAAGATTTGTTTTTTCATTTAGAGTGGTTTTCAATATCATTTGTAGTACCAATAATTTTAGGACTCTTACTTTTAACTCTTTCCCTTTGGAAGGGGACCAAGGCTAAGTCTGCCAGTTTCATGCCCAAGGCCTTTTGGGCGCCCCTTTTAGCCACTTTATTTGTGCTCACTTTTTTTACAATCGCTAAAACCAAACTGCCCGCTTTTAGTCTTGTAAGTGCGCCCTTATTAATGGTAATGGTTGGGGTTTTGTATCGACATTTAGCCTTATCGATAGGTTTAAAAGCTATTATGTGGGCAGTGCCTGCGATCGGAATACTTTGGGGTAGCGTTTATGTACTTCGGGCAGATTATACTAATCCTAAAAAGGAATGTCAGCAAGCTTTTTATAGCCATTTAGGCGAGACATTGCCTCCCAATGCGGTACTGTTTAATGTAGAGTCCTTTAATTATCCGGAAGCGATGTTTTACTCTGGTTTGATTTGCTATGAAAATCTTCCTTACCAAAATTGGTTGGAGGAAGCTTCGGCAAAAGGCTATCTCCCTTATTTGCTTTTGCGGGGGGGAGAAAGCGCAGAAATCCGGACACTTTTTCAAGGACGATTGTTGGAATACCCTTGTTCGCTAGAATAGCGGAGATAGCTTAATTATGAGGATTACTCAAAGTGGTATCCTCCAAAAACTGATAATCGCTTAAGGTTCTCAAAAATGCAGCTAGAGCCTGTTTTTGTCCTGCACTCCAGTTTCTGCCTTGGCCGGCTGCCTTCATGTTAGGATCGATGTTGGCGTGTAAGTGTCCTCCAAAATTATAAAAACCAATAAGACTATCTAAATTGGGAATGCTACCATCGTGCATGTAGGGAAAGGAGAACTCTACGTTTCTAACACTAGGCACTTTAAATTTTCCCACATCCGAGGCCTTGCCGGTGATAAGTGCGCGGCCTTCATCGCTGTAATTTTCTTTCAGGCCATTATTTACAAATTGTAGATCACGACCAAAGGCACCAAAAAGGTAAGCTGTTTCGCGCTCGCCGTGACAGTGAAAACAATCGCCACCCGAACCACCATTGGGGTCAAAATCGGAGGAGAAAAGGTCATAACCACGTTGCTCTAAGGCGGTGAAACTAGCGCCACTTTGCAGGCGAACCACCGAGTCAAATTTAGAGTTAGCGGAAATAAGGGTACGCTCAAATTGCGCTATAGCTTTACCAATGTTTTCTGAACTAACCGTGTTACTGCCAAATGCGGCTTGAAACATGGGCGGGTAAATTGGCATCGCCTGAATATTTGCCACTGCAGTAGCCAAATCATTATCCATTTCTATGGGATCTTCAATAGGCAGTGAAGCCTGCTCTTCTAACGTAAGCGTGCGACCATCCCAAAAGAAATTATCGTGAAAGGCTAAATTAAAGAGAGGCATTGCCTTTCGCGTTCCGAAAGTGCCGTTAATTCCTACCGAAGTAGGAGTGGCGTCGGTAAATGCACGTTCTTGCATATGGCAGCTACCGCAAGATTGGGTCCCATCTCCCGAAAGGGCCTTTTCATAAAACAAGAAGCGGCCAAGCTTAATACCTTCTTCCGTAAGGGGATTATCGGACTGAATATTGGCCGGGGGAAAACCTGTAGGGATTTCTAAGGTATAAGGAGTGCCAACCGGTTCAGGACGCACAATAGGATTATCTTCTCTACATTGACTAAATAACAAAAGGCTAAAGGCAATGCTTAATAGGGCTAATCTCGGGGCGTTCTTCTTCATGGTTAAATCCTTCTATCAAATGTCCTACAAATTATTCGGTTTTAAAGTGACTGTAATTACGCCACCGTTCTACCAAGGCTTGCATATCATCGGGTAACTCTGAATTAAACGACAAGGCCTCACCTGTAGTTGGGTGAGTAAAGCCTAAAGTCTTAGCATGCAGAGCCTGACGCGGGCAAGTTAAAAAGCAGTTTTCTACAAATTGCTTGTATTTAGTAAAAGTGGTTCCCTTCAATACTTTGTCGCCACCATATTCTTTATCATTAAACAAAGTATGGCCAATATGTTTCATATGTACCCTAATTTGATGTGTACGTCCTGTTTCCAGCTTACACTCTACTAAAGTTACATAACCGAGGCGTTCTACCACCTTGTAATGGGTAACGGCGTGTTTTCCCATTTCTTCATCTTCGTGCACCTTAAAGATTTTACGGTTTTTAGGACTACGTCCAATATGTCCGGTAATGGTGCCGGAATCTTCGTCAACATTACCCCAAACTAGGGCATGGTAAGTTCTTTGGGTTGTGCGTTCGTAAAACTGATTGGCCAAGTGGGCCATTGCTTTTTCATTGGCGGCCACCACCATAATTCCGCTGGTATCGCGATCGAGGCGATGCACTAAACCCGGTCTTTCTTTATCTAAACCGGGTAGGTTTTGAAACTTATAGAGCAGGGCATTTACCAAAGTGCCATCGTAATTACCAAAGCCAGGGTGCACCACCATGCCGGGCTCTTTTTTAATCACGATTACATCCTGATCTTGATGCATTACCTCTACGGGAATGTCTTGTGCTTTTAAATCATTTTCACGCGGCGGATAAGCCAATACCACTTGTACAATATCGCCGGGTTTTACTTTATGATTGCTTTTAACCTTTTTCTCATTAACCCGAATATTGCCCGCCGAAGCAGCTTGTTGCACTTTATTACGGGTGGTGTTTTTTAAAAGGTTTACTAAGAACTTATCTACCCTGAGTGGGCTTTGGCCGGGCTCGGCCTCAATGCGATGATGCTCGTATAATTCTTCCTGATCCTGATCTTCTAAAAATTGGTCCGATTCCGGATCTAGCTCTTTGTCCATTAATATGTTTGAATAATTATTTTCTTGCGATAAAATTCGCTGCTGTTCTTTCTTTGAATCTCCAGAATATAAAGACCGGGCCTAATATTAGCTAAGTCCCATCTGTCAGTAGCTACCGATCGGCTCATTAAGGCGCCGCTTATATTGCGTAAAGCCAAAGTCCAATTGGGGCGTTCTTTTTCGGGAAAAGGAAATTTAAAATTGAGTTCACCGCGACTGGGGTTAGGGTAAACCTCAAAGTCTGCTTTACTAAACTTGTTTTCAGGGCGGCTTAAATCGCGGGGCGTATATCCGTAAATAGGGCGCATCATTATGGTCGCGCCAAGAAAGGATTGGTATAAGTCATCGACTTCGCCATAAAAGGCCTCGGTGCGGCCGCGACGGTTTTGGTCGTATCCTAAGCTTAACGGGCCAGCGTCTATCTGGCGGATGCCGATAAAAACGGTACCGCGGGTAAAAAAGGCAGCGGCATTAGTATCTAATAAATAAGGGAGGTAAAAATTATGGTCGCTAAATTTAGGCTGGTAAAGGCTGTCACTTTCGTAAAGGATTTGCCCCGGAATACCGCTATTATTATCTAAAACTATAATGCTAAACTCTTGCTGGGTAACATCTATAGCCGAGGGTAAAAAGTAGAGGTAGAGTCCTTTGAGGCTATCGTTTTTTAGAACATCATAGCGCTGCACAATAAAGCCACCGCGGTTATTTAATACTTCGTAGGCCCTTTCGGCGCTGCCATCATCATAAGCATAGTAATTTTTAAACTCTTGCACTTTAGTCAGCGTATCGTTGGCGCTATAAGCTTGACTGCCACCGCTGTAATATTGGCGAGAAGTAATGCTAAACTCATCATTATAGGGTGGGGTTAGAAAATTGAGTCGCGGTCTGCCCACATCTGCCGTATCGGGCACTGGATAGCGCGTTTCCTCATTGTCATTATGATTGTCATCAAGGTCACCATCGGGTGCTCCATTCTGGTCTACCACGGTGCCTTGCACTTCTATTTGAAACTCCCCTAACTGCCGGCCCTGGTTACTACCGCCCGGCACAACATTGCGGCGATAAAATAAGCGTAATTCTTTTTTCGCTACGGCAGATGGGTTTATAAGATTGTTGACATGCCACCAAGGAATGGATTCGAAATTGATGAGCAGGCTAGGGTGGGCTTGGGTAAAAGCAACATCGCTTACCAAAGTGTCTTGGTAATTTCTTTGATCGTCTAATTGCACATAATCAATGTGCCAAATATCAAAAGCACCCGCGCGATAGCCGTAGTTTAAAAAACGAAACTTAAAATTAGTATTGAAAAAACGGCTGTCTATTGGCAACATTACTTTTTCAAAGCTTTCTTGCGGACCAGTATTGGTTCCCCAAACCCACTGCCATTCGGCTGCGCTGGCATTCCAAAACTGCACAATTAAAGAGTCGCTGCTAGACGGTGGTTCGCCCCAACCGCCTGCTTGATAGTAAAAGCTGAGGTAAACCGAATCTTGGGGTGCACTGAGGTCAATACTACGCGATGCAAGTACATCGCAAATACTGTCACCGCCATTTAAACGATAAGCGCGACCAAATTGATTGAGTCCGTCAAAAGTAGCTACCCCAAGGGTAATAGGACTCCTAGCCCAAGTTTGATTGATATGCACCTGATTTGTTGCTTCCCATAAATTGGGATTAGCAAAAATACCCGCGGCGCTAAAGTCATCCGAAAAGGGCAGGCTAATGGCCGCTTTGGAGAGCTTGTTTGTGGGGGCTGCCTCTGCGTATTGTTGGGCGGATAAGCCGCTTAATTGCTCGCTTCTCTGCGCAAGCAAAGAGGAACTTAGGAGGACTAATAACAAAGCTAAATGTTTATAAATCAGAGTCATTAAAGCTAGAATCGATGGGTAATTGTGTTCTAAACTCTAACGAGTCATTTGCAATTTTGGTATAATCATTTGTCAGCCAAATATCAATTTCCCTTCCCATTTGGATGCTAGGGTTAAGAGTAGGGGCGGGGCTTTGACGGTAAACCAAGGCAGCAGCTGTGTCGCGTACTTCCTCATCGTAAATAGTTGAGCCTAAATTAAGAGAGCGCGCCAGTAAATCGGCTTGAGCTTCTTCTAAGGTTTTCCAGCGCAAATAAGGAGAAGGTATAAGTTCATCGCTCAGCCCTTGGCCTAAAACTAAGTCTATAACGGTGCCTTTACTTAGCTTTTCACCCGGCATTACAGAACGATCGCCAATTTTCACTTCAATCACTACATCCTTTCCGATATAAGGCACATAAATTAATTCGCCCACTTTAAAGCCTTGCGATTCTAAATCGTAAATAGCGCGCCTTTTAGTTTTTTCAACCAACATGGGCATTTCAATTTTTCGCGGATGAAAAGGATTAATTGTAAGTCTAATACTCCGGCCTACTTTTACGGAAGCACCTGCTTCGGGGTATTGGCCAACCACACTGCCACGGGGAAATGCAGGGTCGTACTCCGACGAATCAATCACCTCGTAATAGAGACCTTTATCACTAAGAATTTTATCTACTTCGCTTAAAGCAAGCGAGTTGAGTTTTGTCACTTTAATATTCTCGCCGTGCCTGCTATAAGAGGCTAGAAAACGGTTGAGTCCGTAAAATAGACCGCCAATAATTAGTATCGCTAAAATTAAATTAGCGAAGAAGGTTTTACTTTTTAGAAAGCGAATGAACTTCATGGAATTGGATATTGCGCAAAAATAAGGGAATTATAAACGATGCAAGAATTCGAGCGTATCTACATTATCGGCGTAGTCCCAAAGTCGAGGTTTTTGGCTTTCTCCAAAAGGCACAGCGGTGTCTAAAAACTCAGCTTTGCTTACAATGCACTGCAAATCTTCGCTATACTGCTCTAAATCTTTTGTAAGGAGATTGATGTCTTTATAGCGCTCTACGTTAAGTACGGACACCGGGGCGTGTAAAGCTTTGTCTTCCTTAATTATAAAAAAGCCATTCTCTAAGAAATCAATGTGTTCCATTAAAAAGATAGCGCGATTGTAATCGTAATTATTACCGTACTTATTATTGTCACCTACCGCTTTAAATGGAAAAAAGGCTTCGAATAATCGCTGAATATCAAAGTCTTTGGGTACATAGGCTTTAGATACATTTCTGCAGCCTAAGCCGAAATAACGGAAAATGTCTTCACCAAAAGCACGCAATTCTTCGTCACTTTCATTACCATCTAAAATGGCTACGGAACTGCGATTTTTGCGAATGATATGTGGGTATTTCCCGAAATAATGATCAAAATAACGGGAGGAGTTATTACTGCCAGTCGCAATAACCGCGTGGAAGTTTTCCATTTTATTCTCGGCAATGCTTAGTGAATGAGCAAATTCTTTCTCAATAGCTACAAGCATTTGTAAAACAAAAGGGATCAATTTGGCATCGTCCGAACTTGGCTTAATTAAGGCTTTGTGGCCAGAAATTAAGACGGAAATTAAATCGTGAAACCCTACTAAGGGTATATTGCCAGCCATAATAATGGCTACCGTTTTGGCTTCTGTTTGGGGGCGGAAATAGTCTTCGTCATAGTCTATAACCCAGGCTTGAAGTTGCTCTTCGCTTAATGCGAGGCTCCATTGCTCTAAGGCAAAGTGAAGGTTTTCTTCGCTAAACCAATGATTAAAAAGCTCGGCATCTTTAATAACCGTGTGGTATTCTTTAAGAAAGAACTGATTTAGTTTTTGCAGGTCTTCGTCGGCCCGCGCCTCTTTATACTGACTTAAAAATCTCCCTAATTTTTCAAAGGCAGCAATCCTTTGTTCTAATGAAAGCATGTAGATAGTTTAGTTATTAACTTTGCGCAAAAGTAAGAACAGATTATGGCTATTAAGATAACTGATGAATGTATTAATTGCGGAGCTTGTGAACCCGAGTGTCCCAACAACGCAATTTATGAAGGAGCACAGGAGTGGCGTTTTTCGGAAGGCACTACTTTGAGCGGGAAAATTAAGCCAAAAAGTGGGGGAGAATATGATGCAGATGAGGCGCAAGAGCCTGTAGACTATGACGTTTTTTACATTGTAACCGATAAGTGTACCGAGTGTATTGGCTTCCACGAAGAGCCACAATGTGCTGAAGTTTGCCCAGTAGATTGCTGTGTACCCGATGAGGATAATGTAGAGTCGGAAGAGGAATTACTTTCTAAAAAAGATTTTTTACACATCGATTAATACCTTTTAGCCTTAGGTTTCGTTCAGCTACTATGAGAAACTTCCTTCTTATTTGTCTCTTTATGCTTTCGCTAGATGGGCTTAAGGGACAAGTAGATTTAATTGAGTTAGCTAAAGTGGGGCGGCAAATTTTAGATTCGCCTGAGTTCGCCGTGCGCGATTCTTCCAATCGGTATTTTAAAAAGCACTTAAAGGAGTTTCTTCAGCAGGAAGACAATTACCGCCTAGAACTAAAGGAACTGAACAGCATGATTCGCGTGGCTGATCCTGATGATAAAGTAGCCCTTTATACCTGGCAAATGCCCGACGCTGATTATAAATATCGTCGTTTTGGACTGGCAGTAGTGGCAACTAAAAAAGGTCCTGTGGTGCATGAACTGCAGGATTCCTTAGCGAGCATATCTAATTTACAAGAGCAAATTCTTAAACCCAATGAATGGCCCGGCGCTCTTTATTATAAACTCATCCCCTTAAAGGGAGAAGAGGATATATTTACGCTTTTAGGCTATGCTTCGGGCGAGAAGACGCACAAGAAAATTATTGAGGCCATTGAAATTAGGAGTAATGGTGCGATTCGTTTTGGTGCCAAAATTTTTCGAGTAGACGACTGGCAGGATAAGGTATTGCGCAAGGCACCTTACCGTTTGGTTTTAGAATACGGTTCAAAGTATTCGGTTACGGTGCGCTGGAACGACAAGGAAGAGCGCATTATTATGGATAATATCGGTCCGCCTGAACCAAGATTGAAAGGCTTGTATTTTATGTATGGCCCAGATTTTAGTTATAATGCCATGTATTGGGAAGACGACTGGTGGCATTTAGTAAATGGCGTTAATTTTAATACCGGTCAAGAAATTGAATTCCGTCCTCCTTCACAACCAACGGACTTGCCCAAGAATTAGGGGTACAAATCCTAGATAGCTTCGCAGTCTCGAAGATTTTACTTTTAAGGGCTTCTTTTTGTTGCTTTTAGTGCTCAAATAGCCTAAAAATTAACAAGGACATAAAGAGAGGCGGTTCAGAAAGCTTAAATTTGCGATGCTTTTAAAAAAAAATTAAAAACATCAGCCAATATGAAAAAGCACAACTTTTCCGCAGGCCCCTGCATTTTACCTCCAGAGGTATTACACGAAGCTTCACAAGCATTATTAAACTTCGATGATTTAGATCTTTCCTTAGTGGAGATCAGTCACAGAAGTAAAAACTTCGTGGCGGTAATGGACGAAGCAGTGGCATTAGCAAAAGAATTACTAAAGGTTCCGGAAGGTTATAGCGTTCTTTTTCTACAAGGTGGCGCTTCTTTACAATTTGTAATGGTAGCCTTTAATTTAATGAATTACGAAGGCGGTAGAGCGGCCTATACCAATACCGGTACTTGGGCTTCTAATGCTATCAAAGAAGCCAAGCGTTTGGGTGAAGCACTGGTTTTAGCGAGCTCGGAAGAAGATAATTTTAATCATATCCCCAAAGGCTATAGCGTGCCTAGTGATGTTGATTATTTTCACTGCACTAGCAATAACACCATTTTTGGTACGCAAATGAAAGATTTCCCGAATACTGACGGAACTTTAATGGTTTGTGATATGTCTTCAGATATTTTTAGCCGCACTATTAATGTAGCCGACTTCGACCTTATTTATGCCGGGGTGCAGAAAAATATGGGACCAGCCGGTGCCACTATGGTAATTGTAAAGGATGAGATTTTAGGTAAAACGGGACGTGATATCCCCGCCTATCTAAATTATGCTACCCACATTAAAAAAGACTCCATGTTTAATACGCCTCCCGTATTTTCTGTTTATGGATCTATGCTTACGCTGAGATGGCTAAAAGCTAAAGGTGGTGTAGCTACTATTGAAAAAGAAAATCAAGCGAAAGCGGATTTAATATATAATGAAGTTGACCGTAACAGTAAATTTGTTGGTACAGCGGCTAAAGAAGATCGTTCTAATATGAACGCTTGCTTTTTACCGGTTGAAGGGGCAGATACTGCCAAATTCGACGAGATGTGGAAAGCCGCGGGTATAAACGGATTAAACGGTCACCGTAGCGTGGGTGGTTACCGCGCGAGTATGTACAATGCTTTGCCCTTAGAGAGTGTGCAGGTATTGGTTGATGTAATGCAAGCTTTTGAAAAACTATAAGAATTATGACAAAGATTTTAGCGAATGACGGTATTTCACTGTCAGGAAAAGAAAAATTAATTGCTGCGGGCTGTGAGGTAGATACTACCACCGTAGCGCAAGAGCAATTGGCTCAGCATATTTTAGATAATAAGGTAGAAGTACTATTGGTACGCTCAGCTACTAAGGTGCGTAAAGACCTTATTGACGCCACCAAAGGAACACTTAAATTTATTGGTCGTGGCGGCGTAGGTATGGATAATATCGACGTAGAATATGCCCGTGAGCAAGGAATGACCGTGCAAAACACACCCGCAGCGAGTACTCGCTCGGTGGCAGAATTGGTATTTGCCCACCTTTTTGGTTTAGTGCGTTACCTTTTCGATTCTAATCAGAAAATGCCTTTGGAAGGAGATTCGCAGTTTAAAGCTTTAAAGAAAAGCTACGCTGCCGGAATCGAGCTCAAAGGCAAAACCATTGGAATTATTGGCTTTGGCAGAATAGGCCGCGAAGTAGCAGGTATGGCATTTGGTTTAGGTATGGATGTGAAAGCAGTAGATCCTTATGTGGCTGAAGCGGAAGTGATTTTACCTTTCGCCAATGGTAGCGAAATGAAGTTTACCGTGAAGCCCGAACCAATGGAGGCCGTATTAGCCGCATCCGACTTTATTACCGTCCACATTGCTGGTGCCGGTAAGGCAGTAATTGGCGCCAAAGAAATTGAAATGATGAAAGACGGAGCCGGTATTGTGAATACGGCACGCGGTGGCGTAGTAGATGAGGTGGCATTATTGGAAGCATTAGATAGTGGAAAGTTAAGATATGCTGGTTTAGACGTTTTTGAAAACGAACCTACTCCCGCTTTAAAGGTCTTGATGAGTCCTTATACTTCTCTTAGCCCACATATTGGTGCCGCTACTTTAGAGGCCCAAGATCGTATTGGTACTGAAATGGCGGATCATATTATTGCTGCCTTTTCTTAAAATAGATTTTTAGATTTTCTAAAACCGCTCCGAAAGGGGCGGTTTTTTTTTGAGTACTGGGTTCTGTATTACCTTGGTATTGTAGCGTCTTTGCATGTAAGTAGTCGCTCCTTAGAAACTTCATAAACACATGTTATTCAATTACATATGTTGATAATTACTGGGTTTTTGATAGACTGAAATTGCAAGAAAAGTCTTATTTTTAGGTCTAATACTTGCAATTTTGGT